>Ga0213829_1000094_pt1 | contig 121059 bp, 101 predicted proteins | sample MC6MC0896MG_FD_180665 | JGI IMG/M metagenome (GOLD analysis project Ga0213829, IMG submission 180665) | Enriched soil aggregate microbial communities from Iowa State University, Ames, United States - MC6-MC0896-MG | ecosystem: Environmental > Terrestrial > Soil > Unclassified | place: USA...
GATATCGACAAGGCCGTGAGCTCAGCTCGCCTCGCATTTGAGACCGGTTCATGGAGAGGAAAGTCACCAAAAGAGCGTAAAAAAGTGCTCCAGAAATTTGCTGCATTGTTCGAAAAGAATATGGACGAGCTTGCACTGTTGGAAACGCTCGATATGGGAAAACCCATCTCAGAGAGCCGCAACATTGATGTGAATGTCGTCCTCGATACTTTGCAATGGTATGCTGAGTGTCCTGATAAACTATACGACGAAATTGCACCTACTGGTCCGGGTCAATTGGCCACCATTACGCGTGAGCCGGTGGGTGTAGTTGCAGCTGTGGTTCCTTGGAATTTTCCCATGCTGATGGCGACGTGGAAATTTGCGCCCGCTCTCGCGATGGGAAATTCTGTCGTTTTGAAACCAGCAGAACAATCATCTTTAACTGCAATACGCCTTGCTGAAATTGCCGTTGAAGCAGGAATTCCAGATGGCGTATTTAATGTTGTACCGGGATTTGGTCCAACCGCGGGTAAGGCTCTGGGCTTACATAATGACGTGGATTGTCTTGCATTTACGGGTTCCGGAGAAGTCGGTAAGCTATTCCTCCAATATGCGGGTCAGTCCAATATGAAACGCGTTTATCTCGAATGTGGCGGTAAATCGCCCAATATAATTCTCGATGATGTGCCTGATCTGCGGGCAGCGGCTGAACGGGCAGCAACTGCCATCTGTTTTAATCAAGGCGAAGTTTGTGTCGCACCGTCCCGATTGATCTTATCGGAGCGCATTCGCGACGAGTTTCTTGAAATCGTGGTTGATACTGCGAAAACAATCCGTCCGGGCGATCCGCTCGATCCCGCCACGAAGCTTGGTGCACTCGTTGAAAGTGCGCATCGTGATCGCGTTGAACATTACATTGCCAAAGGAAAAGAGGAAGGTGCACGCTTGCTGCTCGGCGGCGACCGTCCAAGCGATACGCCGGAGGGCTTTTATCTTAATCCGACAATCTTCACCGATGTCAGCAATGATATGACTATCGCACGCGAAGAGATATTTGGGCCTGTCCTTTCAACAATCACTGTCGCTAATGATGAAGAGGCTGTGAGAGTTGCGAACGATACATCTTATGGCCTTGCTGCCGCAGTTTGGACACGTGATCTATCTCGCGCGCATAAAATCTCACGTCAACTTCGCGCTGGTACCGTGTGGGTAAATTGCTACGATCACGGTGACTCAACGGTGCCTTTTGGAGGATTCAAACAATCAGGAAACGGTCGCGACAAATCCTTACATGCGCTCGATAAATACACTGAGTTAAAGACGACTTGGATTGAATTATAATATTCTAAGAGGCGGCTTCAGCCGCCTCTTTTGCTTCAAGCCATTCAACCATAACGGTACCAACACGAATGTCTGCTTGAAGGGCGCTTCTCGCCCCATCAGAGTCGCGTGCGGCGAGTGAACGTAACAATGGATAATGCCCATGACTATCGCTCGTCAGAACCCGCTTTGGAGTATTAAGATGATAAAGATGTATCAACGGGCCCATCTGTGCCCACATGCTTTCAATCATTACGTAAAGCATTGGCATTTCAGCTGCCTCTGCTAGCTTAAAATGAAATTCACGATTAATACGGGAGGCCTCTAGTGGGTCTTTTGCTGCAGCCTTTGAGAAAAGCGCCTGCAATGCCTCAAGATCATCCAACATCTTTTTAGAAATTTTAAGCGCTGCCTGAGCTGCTGCCTCGCCTTCAAGATGATATCGAATGAGTTGGATCTCTCGCAACTCTGAAGGTGTCAGACTGCGAACCTGAATTGAGGTCGCAGCACGCATCTCTAATGCTCGTTCAGTAACAAGACGAAAAATTGCTTCTCGAACGGGCGTTATTGAAACTCCGAGCTGATCGGCCAAACTGGCAATAGTTAGTCGCTCACCTGGTGTATAACGCCCATCCATCAGGGAAGAACGTATTGTCCCATAAACCTGCTCGGAAAGGTTACCTTTATTGATTTTAGGCAATTGGGTCATCTGTCATTCCATAGCTTGTTAATATTAGACTTTCAACCAATCTCGCCGCAAAAACGTTTAAGCATTTGATGGCGTCAGTGGCTCTATCCCACGCACCATGTCCGATGCCTTCTCACCGATCATTATCGCAGTTGCATTTGTGTTACCTGAAATCAAAGTGGGCATTATAGAATTATCGACGACACGAAGATTACGAAGCCCGTGTACGCGCAGTTCTGGATCAACGACAGACATTTCATCACTTCCCATTCTGCAAGTGCCGACAGGATGATAAACTGTTTTACCTTTTGACCGGATATAAGCGCTCAGTGCAGCATCGTCATTAAGTGCTCTTCCCGGATAGGCTTCTGTTTTTTCGAGAAATCCCGAAAAAGATTGTTGAGCGAGTATCTCGCGTGCAAGTTTTAGCGCCTTTAACGACAGTCGCATATCTTCGGGCGCTGACAAGTAACGAGGATCGATCAGGGGATGATCCTTAGCATCTTTAGACCTTAAACGGATCTCCCCCCTGCTCTCGGGTCGCAACACGCATGGGTTAACAGTCGCGCCTGCTCTTTTGACCGTTTCCTGGTCACTGTCCATGAAAACGATTGGCACAAAATGCATTTGAATATTTGGCTCAGCCTCCATGTCGTCAACATTCATGAAAGCGCAAGCTTCCGTTACATTTGACATGACAGGCCCCGTTTTGAACATGAGGTATTGCAAGCCATTCTTGATTGAACGAAAGAAACGATCTTCGCCATAGTAGCCATAAGCTCCTGTGCAAAACCTGATAGCTGGGAACTCCAGGTGATCCTGCAGATTTTGACCAACACCTTCCAGTCTGTGCTTGATGGGTATTCCATGCTTTTGAAGTTCGTTCTCTGGTCCGATCCCTGAAAGCATTAGCAGCTTAGGCGACTGCACTGCGCCAGCTGAGAGAATAACCTCTTTTTCTGCCCGTACAGTTTCGAGTTTTCCATTTATGAGGTATTCAACGCCGGTAGCCCGGTCACCCTCGAAAAGTATTCGATTAACCGTGCACCCGGTGCGGATTTCTAAGTTGCCAGTCTTTAGGGCCGGACGCAGATAACTCACCGCAGCGCTGGATCGACGTCCGTTTCGCGTTGTGGTCTGATTGAAGCCGACGCCACGCTGGCGAGATCCGTTAAAATCGGTTGTAAATGGAATGCCTGCTTCCTGGGCGCTTCGAACAAATGCACGCGTTAAATCTGAGACCTGACGAAGGTCAGAAACCCCCAAGGGGCCTCCTGTGCCGTGATAACTATCGGAAAACCTGTCATTGTCTTCGGCACGCCGGAAATACGGCAACACTTCACCATAACTCCAACCCTCGGCGCCAAGGCGGGCCCAGTCATCGTAATCGCGACGTTGACCACGCACGTAAATCGCGGCGTTGACCGAGCTTCCGCCGCCCAGGACTGCACCTTGAGGCATAATGGGCGAACGGTTGTTTAGTTGAGTTTGTTTCACTGTTTCGTAATGGTAGAGAAGTTTCGTATCCAAAAGTTTTACGAAGCCTGCGGGAATATGAATCAACGGATTAGTATCGCGTGGCCCTGCTTCGAGTATCAAAACTTTACCTGCGTTCTCCAGTGCCAGACGCCCAGCTAGGGCACTACCGGCGGAGCCACCACCAACAATCACATAATCCATCACAACATCCTCCTTAACCCATAATTATATATCATATATTATTGGATAGGCGCGTGATCGTCAATTGCTGTGAGATTGATAATTTTAGTTTTACGATGGCGAACGCTCACAGGCCGCCGGCCGCGTAATTGTCTCTTTAAGGTGATGATGACGCCTATTGTCCAAATTTAATAAGTCAAGCAAATTGCAATATACAAAACTCGGCTCGTACCCTTCATCAAACTCTGTTTAGATGATCCCCATTATGCTGCATTTAGGCCTTTCTCGTTTTCAAATTATGAGACAGAAAATCGATAAAGACGCGGATACGCGCGGCTAGGTGTTCATGTCCGGCAAAGACGGCATGTATCTTTTCAATGTCCTCTGCGTTGAATTCCTCAAGTACCGGGATCAGACGACCAGCATCAATGTCAGGCTGAACATGGAATTGCCCGATCCTCCCCAGACCTGCACCCGAAAGACAGAGTTTTCGGATGATCATACCGCTGTTAACGGAAGCATTACCAGCGATTGAAATCCGATAAATATCAGACGATCCCGGGTTTATAAAAGGCCATTCGTTGAGGGTGCGGCCGAAGTTAAAGCTAAAACAATTGTAATGGACCAAATCTTGCGGTGTGCTCGGAATTCCTTTCGAAGCGAGATAGGCTGGTGATGCAACAACAACGCGTCGACTTTCGAGAAGTTTGTGCGCTTTAAAAGAAGTGTCTGTCATCGCACCAGATCGAATTGCAACATCGGTGCGTTCCTCAATCAGGCCAATAATTCCATCTGTAAGGGAAAGATCGATTTGCACCTGTGGATGCTGATCAAGAAAGGTTGGCAACAGCGGCAGAAGAATACGTTCACCAAATCCGACCGAGGCATTGACGCGCAGAAGCCCACGAGCAGCAGTCCCTTGCCCGCTGGCAATTGTTTTTTCCGTGTCATCAATATCTGCGAGGATTTGCCGGGCCCTAGCGAGATATATTTCCCCTTCCGGAGTTAATGTCATCGTTCGTGTCGATCGATGCAACAACCGCACTCCGAGGCGATCCTCTATACGTGTCACGATTTTGCTGACTGCGGAAGGCGAGATGTTCAACCTTCGGCCGGCGGCAGAAAAGCTTTGCAGTTCTGAAGCGACGACGAAGACTTCCATCTCGCCTGTGCGATTATCCATGGCCCTCACCTGTGAAATCATTTCATAGATATTAATCTGACAATCTGGATTATCAATCAAGCCCCTCAAGATCATATTCCACTCAACAAAAACCTGCTGATGGCCGAGCTGTTAGCAAATTCAAAACCGCCACGGCCGAGGGAATGATCATGCCACTTGCCATTTTTGCTCTAACGATCGCCGCCTATGCGATCGGCACGACGGAGTTCGTCATTGTTGGCTTGCTACCAACTGTTGCCAACGACCTTCATATCACACTGCCACTGGCAGGCCTGATCGTCAGCGTATACGCGCTTGGTGTGACCTTTGGTGCACCCATCCTCACAGCCCTCACAGGTAAAATAGAGAGGAAGCCATTGCTACTTGGGCTCATGGCACTCTTTATCGTAGGCAATCTCGTTGCAGCAATTGCACCAACCTACGAGTTGCTTCTCGTTGCGAGAGTACTGGCAGCATTCGCTCACGGTGTCTTTTTCTCGGTTGGCGCAACCATTGCTGCTGATCTCGTTCCAGAAGACCGCCGTGGCTCAGCGATAGCAATGATGTTCATGGGCCTCACGGTAGCTATCGTTACCGGCGTACCTCTTGGCACGTATATCGGTCAAGTATTTGGCTGGCGTGCGACTTTTTGGGCTGTCGCAGCACTCGGAATTATTGCCCTTATCGCTATTCTCACACTTCTCCCAAATAATATTAAGAAAGCGGTTCCGGCTAGTCTTCTTGATCAATTAAAGGTTCTAGGTTCCGGTCGACTTCTTATCGTGTTTGCAATGACAGCACTTGGTTATGGCGGAACCTTTGTAGCCTTCACTTATCTCGCACCGATCCTGCAAGAGATCACCGGGTTCTCAGAACATAGCGTGAGTTTGGTTCTGGTTCTCTACGGTATCGCGATTGCCTTGGGAAACATTGTCGGTGGACGCATTGCCAACAAAAACCCTGTAAAAGCGCTTATCGGTCTGTTCGTTCTACAAGCCATTGTTCTCGTAGCCCTCACATTCACCGCAGTATCGCCTGTAGCCGCAATCATTACTTTGGCGTTCCTCGGGTTTCTTCAGTTTGGCAACGTCCCAGGACTTCAACTTTACGTCGTGGAACTGGCACAGAAGTATCGTCCTGGTGCCGTAGATGTTGCCTCTGCACTCAACATCGCTGCTTTCAATCTTGGAATTGCCATTGGCGCTTGGCTTGGTGGTCTGGTTGTTGAATCTCCACTGGGTCTTGGTTCAACACCCTGGGTTGGTGCGATCCTGGTTGTGTTGGCGCTGCTGCTCACAATTTGGAGCGGCTATCTTGATCGGCGCGCTGTTCGTATCTCAAGCAAAGTCTAACCCAACCAATTTCCGGCGCTTTAAGCGCCGGACCACCAAAGCCAATCGTGGAGAAGATTAATGTCCACTGTAAATACCATCCATAAACCCCATGGCGGATTAACAATCCGCATCGAACTTCCTCTTTATAACGACTGGTCCACATCGTGAGGCTCGTCGCATTGCGGCAGGTAAACCATTTGGTGTTCCAGAACTCTGGCTGTTGAATTCAGCCTGAATTTGACCCAGTTTTGTGTTTGATGCTGATCAGACGCAGTGCATGTATCGTTTTGAATCCCTTGTCTATTTCCGTCTTCGAGTGTGTTATCCCGAAATGGAAACTTGGCTCAAAATCACGCGAAACTCGACAAACACCCATCTTGTTTGGGCGTTAAGCGGATTTTTCGTGCTCAGCGCTGAAACGCCTAAGAAGGGTTTCTTCGATTTCGCAAACAAGTGCTGTGAGCGATAAGAATCGCTTCTATTAATCATACTATCTGATATGATGAGCTATAGAACAGGATACTATCGCTCATGACCTGGAATTGGACGCAACCTGACTGGCCGAATTTTCGCTATGACGCTGCGGCGCTGCAAAGTCTGGAGCAGCAATTCCTGCTATTCTCCGGTGAGGTGATTGGCTCCGTACGCCATATCGATCCGGAACAGCGCGACCAGTTGCGCATCGAATTGCTGAGTGATGAAGCGATCAAGACAAGCGCCATTGAGGGCGAGACTTTAGACCGGCTCAGTGTGCAGTCATCGCTGCGACGTCAACTGGGCCTGGCGACCGACCGGCGTTCGGTCCAACCGCGTGAACACGGCATCGCCGAATTGATGATTGATGTGTATGGCGGTTACGCGTTGCCGCTTGACGACGCCTCCTTGTTTCGCTGGCATCAGATGCTGATGCAACGCAGTCGGCACCTCGAAACCATCGGTGCTTATCGAACGCATGCTGACGCCATGCAGATCGTCTCCGGAAATCTGAACCGCCCAACAATTCATTTTGAAGCGCCACCTTCAGAACAGGTGCAGGGCGAAATGAACCGTTTCATTGCCTGGTTCAATGAGACGGCACCCAAAGGCTCGTCTCCCCTCCCCGCACTGACCCGGGCTGCACTCAGCCATGTCTGGTTTGAAAGCATCCACCCCTTTGAAGACGGGAACGGACGTCTGGGCCGGGCCCTGGCGGAAAAAGCCCTTGCCCAATCGCTGGGCCAACCCAGTCTGATCCTGCTGAGTTTTGCCATCGAACAGAACCGCAAATCTTACTACGCGCAACTTGAACAGCATCAGCGCACCCTTGATGTGACAGCATGGTTGATATGGTTTGGGCAAACTGTGCTGGCGGCACAACAACTGACGCTCAAGCGAGTACACTTTTATATTGCCAAAGCGCATTTTTATGACCGGTTTCGCGGTGTCCTGAATGCACGTCAGGAAAAAGTCGTGGCACGGTTGTTTGAAGCTGGGCCCGAAGGCTTTGTTGGGGGCTTAAGTGCCGACAATTATCTGGCCATCACGAAAGCCTCACGCGCCACTGCCACTCGTGATCTGCAGGATCTGGTCGATAAGGGCGCTCTGACACGACAAGGCCAGTTGCGATTTACGCGCTACACGCTGAACTGGAAGCCGTTTAGTAGTTGATATATAAGAAGAAATTATCTCATATGAAATACATTGACTTCATAAGTAGCGTTACCCTGACGTTAACCATGTTCGTTAATCACCTCCGATAAGTACCTCTTATCGGATATTAGTGTTTGAAACCGCATATCAGTGAATGTCGGTCACCCCCCCAGGATGATCGGAAACGCCTGGTTTTCCGGCCTTTCAAGCAGATTTCGGCGAGGTTCGGCGTAACCGTCTTCGTAATTGGGACCACTGAGAGTAGCACTCCCCTGCCGAAGAGCGCATAACTCTCCATCGTCATTTCGTTCGCGCGGGCTTCCATGGTCCTCCCCTCCTCTGATCTCCTTATTTTCATGGGTTTTTGCCACAGAGCGCCGCCGGCGCGCGTTTTGCAGCCCCTGACAAGCCAACCTCATTCTGCACTGCATATTACGTCTGGCGGGGCTGCAATTACCCTATAAAACACGCTTGCAACTGTTCTTTTTCTCACGCATTCTATATTTGTACAAAGCACCGTAAAATCTCGCGAGAAAACCATGGCGAAACGGCGATCTGCCAATCCGGTGCCGGCCCCCAAACGTCTCATCGGCTACGCACGTATTTCGACCGACGATCAGGTCCATGACGCCCAGATGGACGAGCTCCGCGCCGCCGGCTGCGAGCGGATTTTTCAGGAACACGGATCTGGTGCATCACGGGCCAGACCGGTTCTGACGAGACTTCTCGGCGAGCTCGCCGCCGGCGACGTTCTTGTCGTTGTGCGGCTGGATCGGCTTGCCCTCTCCGTCAGCCATCTGCTGCAGGTGATCGAGGACCTTGAAGAGCGCGGCGTTCATTTCCGATCGATCCGCGATCCAATCGACACGTCCACGCCACAAGGGATGTTTTCTCTCCAGGTTCTCGGGGCCGTCGCACAGCTTGAACGAGCTCTGATTGCCGAACGAACCAAAGCTGGCATCAAGGCGGCAAAAGCGCGTGGCAAGCTGCCGGGCAATCCCGGGCTTCGAGAGCGGCGACCAGAGGCGATCAAGGCGGTGTCGAAGGCACGAGAAAAACTTTATCTCGACGAGTTGATCTCGTCCGCTCAGACTTGGTTGCCCATGGTCCGGCAACTTCGCCCCCAGCACAGCTGGGACAATGTCGTTCGGGTTCTCAATCGCCGCGGCCATGACTGGACTGTGGAACGCTTGCGCCGCGCGGTGCATCGGATGGTCCGTGAGAAGTTGGCCGATCCCGGGCTTTTGACGCGCTCGCGCCGTCGTGCCCCCGAAGATCACCTGATGAAGCTCGTTGCGGCGATTGCCATTGCTGATCCCGGCTTGTCGCTGCGCGACATTGCCGCCCAGCTGGATCAGATGGGAGAACGGCCGGCGTGCGGTGGGCGCAAATGGCAGCCTTCCTCTGTCCGCCACTTGCTGGATGAGGCACATCGGTTTGGTCTCATCCGTCATTGAGGGTACGGAGAGTTAGGACTGACGCCGCCCGCGTTGGTGGAGCTACCTGATGATACTCTGGGACCTGCCCGCGCTCGAATTGCCGAAAGGCTTCGCGGACAGATGGCGACATTCGAACCGTCTTGGAAGCCTCCTGAAATAGGAGGTCTGCAATGGCCGTCATGGTCACGGCTCACCATGCCGGTGGAAGGCTGGCCAGCGGAGCCTCGCCTGCTGTGACTGACGGCCGTTGACCATAAGGCAACGATAAACCCAGAGCGGTGATTTATGGCATGCCTTCCGGCCGCGACAACCAGAGAAATCGACTTGCCGCCTCGATACGCTCAAACTGCGGTCCGCCTCTGCCGTTAGCCTCGCCGATCAACGAGGCGACCCGCAGCAAGTCTGTTTGATCGCGGCGCTGGAACCTCCTCGCCGAGATAATCGTATCGCATTCACGGCAAAACAATCTGGCAAGGCCGTCGGGCGTGGACCGAAAATGATACAGACCGCTGCGGAAACATCCGCCGCAGTTAATCTCGAGCCCAGTCTTGTGCCGGGGGCAGACGAGGGCTTCGACACATGCCCAGGACCGTCGGCATTAGTGGTCCCTCCCCTCCTCAGCATCCTAGTCCAGACATGTCAGGCAAATGCCTCGTTATGCGGGGTCGCTCACAAATGACGCCCTGCTGCGCCCGGTAGCCGGCAGAGACAGTCGCTCCAGATCGCCGTGTGTTGATTTCCACTTAGAAGTGATCCGGGGGCGTGCGGACGAAAACTTGGACTATCAGGGAGGTAGTTCATGTATTCCTACGAAGACCGGATGCGAGCAGTTGGGCTTTGCATCAAGCTGGGCAAGCGTGCGAAAGCGACCATTCGCCAGTTGGACTACCCAAGCAAGAATGCTTTGAAGGGCTAGTACCTGGAATATGAGCACCATCTTGATCTGCGTTCAGGATTTGCGCCCCGAGCCCCAAAGTTCACACAGGCGCGGAAGGAAGCGGCTGTTGAGCACTACCGCACGCATGATCGTTGTGTTTCTGCAACGATGCGCGCCTTGGGCTATCCCGGTCGTGCAACGTTGACAGCATGGGTTCGTGAGGCGTTTCCTGAAGCTCAAAAGCGACAGTTGGTAGAGTTGGTCCTCCACGATACCCTGACGCATTTAAGAAGGCTGGCGTTGTCGGGCTTTATAATCGGCAAGAAAGCGCGCAGGCCTTGGCCGAAAAGCTCGGCGTATGCAGACCGACACTGTATAACTGGAAAAACCAGTTACTTGGTCCGGAGGCTCCCGCAATCATGAAACGCAAGAGCAATTTACCGCCCGTGCCCGAGCGAAAAGAATTAGAGCGCCAGCTCGAAACACTGCAACACGATATTCAGAAACTGCAGCTTGAGCACGACCTTTTGAAGAAAGCGACCGAACTCATAAAAAAAGACCTGGGCGTCGATCTGCAACTTCTGAGTAATCGGGAGAAAACGCTGTTGGTTGACGTCCTTAAAGATTTCTATCAACTCCCCGATCTGCTTGCTCAGTTGGGACTGGCGCGCAGCTGATATTTTTACCATCGAACCCGCATGAGGATGAGCGACAAGTACCTCACTATTCGTCAAAACATCACCGAAATCTTCGAAGCCAACCGTCGATGCTATGGCTACCGCAGGCTACAGGCGTCATTAGCCAAACAATCCGTTACAATCTTAGAGACGATTGTGCAGCGCTTGATGAAACAGGAGAACCTGATCGTTGCGACACCAAAACGGCGGCGATATCGCTCTTATCTCGGAGAGATCAGTCCGGCACCCGAGAACCTTATTAATCGCGCCTTCCAGGCGAAAGCTCCAAACGAGAAATGGCTAACTGATATCACTGAATTCCATATCCCGGCTGGCAAGGTATATCTCTCACCCATCATCGACTGCTTCGATGGTTTGGTCATAAGTTGGTCTATTGGAACTAAACCAGATGCGGAATTGGTCAATATGATGCTTGATGCCGCCATAGAAACTGTGACCAACGCAGATAAGCGGCCAATAGTGCATTCTGATAGAGGTGCACACTATCGCTGGCAGGGTTGGCTATCGCGGATCAGTGATGCGAAGCTGGTACGCTCAATGTCCCGCAAGGCTTGTTCCCCAGATAACGCTGCATGCGAAGGCTTCTTCGGAAGACTGAAAACAGAGCTCTTCTACCCCCGTGACTGGAAGAACGCCACACTCGAGCAGTTTATCAAGGAAGTCGATGACTACATTCGATGGTACAACGAGAAACGGATCAAAATGTCACTTGGCGCACGAAGCCCAATCGAATATCGAAACAGTCTTGGCATTGTGACGTAAAAGCAGTCCAAGTTTTTGTCCGCACCCTCACTGGGTCACTTCTGGGTGGAAATCAACACGCCTGGCAACAAACTTCAATCAGCTATACGGCGAGAGCACTGTCCATGTCGATTATCGGCCCGTTTATCGAAATGTTGCAGAAAGCCTCCAAGGCGAAAATCGCTATCCTGTCGAACTGGCATTAACTGCAATGAAAACTATTGGCGTCAAACCAAAGGTTATTCCTATGAGTGGTGGCTATGACGGGGCGGTCCTGTCAGAAAAAGGGATACCTTGTCCCAATCTGTTTTGTGGTGCGCATAATTTCCATTTTATCTATGAATTCCTGCCGGTAAACTCTCTCGAAAAGGCCTCAGAAATGGTGGTCGAAATCATTAGAAGCGCAAGAAAACTTGACTAACCAATTTCCTATGAATTGATTGAATAAGCTGACGACTGCCTCCTTACATAGGCAGTCGTTTTGTTATATCGTGATTTATGGCACCGTCCTGTTTTCGGTATTCTTACGCCTTATTGAGTCACGATCTTTGCAAAGATCATCGGAATATAACACCGGAGACCCACTGTTTTCTCGTTCATGAGACAGTTACTAGAAGTTTACGGGCGTAAACTTAGTGCTTGACGAAGGCCATTAACCTTTCGTTAACTTTAAATTCCTTGCAGAACCGTGAGAATCGGAGCTAAGTGCGATAAAAGCGTTTCTGCGCAACAAAAATCGCACTTTAAGGTTCAACGCTATGAATATCGCATTTGATGCTGATAAACCATTGTCAGATTTCGATCAGCTCATCCTGAAGCAGGGATCGGCATTGTCAGGTCGGCTGGAAAAGCATCGCTTGGATAACTTCCCTCCTGACGCAGTAAAGACACTACGTTCTTTCCAGCTTGCCGAAGCTGCTGAATACATCGGGGTAAGTCAGGGGCACCTCAAAAATCTTTCACTCAACGGAAGAGGACCTCAACCGGCCGTTACTGCTACAGGTCGGCGTTCTTACACGGCGGAACAGATGCTGGAAATGCGTCAGTACCTTGATACCAATGGGCGCTCAGATTCACGTATGTACGTTCCTCACCGTAAGAATGACGAACATTTGCAGATTATCGGTGTCGTAAACTTTAAGGGCGGTTCGGGCAAAACGACTACGACGGCTCACTTAGCCCAGCACTTAGCGCTGACCGGCCACCGAGTCCTCGCCATCGACCTAGATCCTCAGGCATCGTTGACAGCCCTTCATGGCATCCAGCCGGAACTTGACCATCTTCCTTCGCTCTACGAAGCCATCCGCTACGATGACGATCGGAAGCCTCTTAGTGCGCTTATCAGGAAAACAAACTTCCCCGGTCTTGATATTGTGCCTGCAAATCTTGATCTGCAGGAATTCGAATACGACACGCCATTGATTCTTAGCGAGAAGGGCACCAGAGATATGGGGCGTACATTTTTTACGCGCCTCGATGCCGCTCTGTCTGAGGTTGAAGATCAATACGATGTGATTGTTCTCGATTGCCCTCCGCAGCTGGGATATCTAACCCTTACAGCTCTGTCTTCGGCTACAGCTGTTCTCGTGACAGTTCATCCGCAAATGCTTGATGTGATGTCGATGTGTCAGTTTCTGCTCATGCTCGGAGAGATCCTCGATCCTATTAAGCGTGGCGGCGGCAACATGTCACTCGATTGGATGCGATATCTGGTCACTCGATACGAGCCAGGTGATGTTCCTCAGAGCCAAATGGTTCACTTCATGCGGTCTTTGTTTGGCGGCTTCGTTCTTAAGAACGAAATGTTGAAATCAACCGCAGTTTCAGATGCAGGCATCACGAAACAAACTTTGTATGAAGTCGAGCGCTCGCAACTCACGCGCTCAACATATGATCGCGCTATGGAAAGCTTGCATGGTGTAAACGGTGAGGTGGTGAACCTTGTCCACAAAGCATGGGGTAGGGCAGTCTGATGGCACGCAAAGGAATAATGTCCGGACTTATGGATGACAAGACAGATACGGAGTTTACAGCCGTAAACTCTGAACAGAAACCATTTGCTCACGCGCAAGGTGCAGAGACCTCGGGGCGCCGTGGCGCATTTGGCATGATGTCCCGTGCAGCCGATGAAATGGCTTCCAAGGTTGCAGCGGCCGAAGAGATAGAAAAACAGCTTCAAAACGGGACGAACATTATTGAGCTCGACCCAAATGATCTGGAAACATCATTTGTCGTTGATCGCTTAGAAGATAAAGATGATACCAGCCTTCAGGAACTGATAGCAGCAATCCGAGAGCGCGGACAAGATACACCAATTTTGGTTCGTCCAAATCCAGATGCTGCGGGCAGATACCAGATTGTTTTTGGACATCGTAGATCAAGAGCTGCAAAAGCTCTGGGCATCAGGGTTAAGGCTACTGTGAAGCCTCTCTCTGATCGAGACCACGCAATCGCGCAAGGTCAGGAAAACACTGTTCGTGCTGACCTTAGCTTCATTGAACGTGCCCTGTTCGCAAAAAAGCTAGCAGAGCGGTTCGACAATGAAACGGTGATGTCTGCATTGGCCGTCAATAAGACTGTTCTCTCAAAAATGCAGTCAGTGACCAACTATGTCCCGTCCGATCTTATCCTAAAGATTGGGCCATCTAGAGGTATAGGTCGAGACCGTTGGTATGATCTTTCAGTTGCATTCAAAGATGGGACAGCAGCCGATATCGGTTTGATAACGGATCAGGACAATTTCAACTTAGCATCATCTGACGATCGCTTTTTAATGGTTCTCGATACCGCCAAATCAGGCGCGAGTCCTGTAGGTAAGCATAATCAGAATGAAGGCAAAAGTCAGTCTCTGGCCAAATCATGGAAATCTAAGGACAACTCTGTTGCCTTTTCAATAGTTCAAAAACCAAAGAAAGTCGACATCTCGCTAAAGAGTTATGATGCAGGATCATTTGGTGATTGGTTATCGACCCGTCTGGAGAATCTATACGACGAGTTCAGACAATCAAACAAAAATAACGGAGATTAACCGCAAAAGAAAAAGCCCCCACAAACGTCAGTCTGCGAAGGCTATTTCGTTTTTCTGTAGCAAGATTACGAATCGCATTTCTCGGAATCTCTGTCAAGAGTTTTAGCGTCGTTTTTGCGGATAAGTTTCTTTTGCCTTTTGAAAGGTAGAGAAAATGCAAGCTCTCGAGACATTCACGTCCGCTTTACGCGGACGAATGATGTCTGTTGCACAAAATTCCAAGCAACCAAATCCCGATACCCAAGGGAGCGCACTTGGGCGCTGGGTGCTTTACAAGCAACTTTGTCTGGCAAAATCAGAGATGGGGCTGAATGACAGGTGTCTATCTGTTCTCAGTGCACTTTTATCATTCTTACCAAATGATGAGCTGAGTGAAAAAACTGGTCTTGTTGTATTTCCCTCCAATCACCAGCTGTCACTCAGAGCCCATGGAATGCCGGAATCGACGCTACGACGTCATCTGTCTTCACTGATAAAAGCCGGGATCATCACTCGAAAAGACAGTCCCACTCGTAAGCGCTACGCTCATAAGAACAATGATGGCAGTATCAACCTGGCATTCGGGTTTTCGTTCGCTCCATTGGTAAAACGTGCGCCGGATATCAGTCAGATGGCCGAGAGAATTTTGCTTACTTCAAAAACTCTCAAGCGATTACGTGACGAGGTTTCTGTAATCCGCAGAGACATTTCAGCCTGCTTCACAGAAGCTTTTTGTGAAACAGTTCCCGTCGAGCTAACAGGTCTATTTATACGGTTTCGTAAAGTCGTAGATAGCATCCCACGTCGTGCTTCAACCGAGCAACTAACGGCGTTAAAATCTCAGCTTGAAGCAATTCAGAAAGAATTGAATAACTCATTGGAAAACATTGATAATTTCCAACAAATGAGCGTCAACGCCGCTCAAAATGAACGGCAATATAAAGAATCCCTATCAGAATCCCTTTTAAAGTCTAAAAAAGAAAAATTATGTGATTTGAAAGAAAAACTACCTGAAATGAATCCTATGCCATCGGATGGCAAGTCCATTCTAAAGGCGAAAACATTATCGCTCGACATGGTTTTGAGATGTTGCCCAGACATCAACGCATACGCTAGCAAAGGCATCGCGTGCTGGAGAGACCTGTTTGATGCTACAAAAATAGTATCGTCTTTTCTTGGAATTGTTGACGTGGCTTATCGTGATGCCGCTCTGGTTTTTGGTAGGGAAGGGGTCTCAGCAGTCGTGGCTTGGATATTACAACGATCCACTGAAATTCATTCACCTGGAGGTTATCTCCGCGCGTTGACTTTGAAAGCTAAAAGCCAAGCTTTTGCTTTGAGTGAGTTATTTTCTCCACATTCCCTCATAATCCAGCATGAAACTCGATTATGAGCTTATCTGATGCGTCAAATACAAGCCGACACAGCATTTACCATGATTGAGTTAGCCCTGCGTTTGATAGGAAGGGCGGTTATTGGAATTGGAATGGAATACACTTTATCGCAAGATGGCTGGGATTAAAGTCAAAGGTGAATGGCTCTACCTGTTCCGCATCGTAGATAGTGATCGCGATACTGTTGCATTTTTCTTCAGCAACGGACAGGTTTCGGCTGGCTGGGACTTCGATGACCATTCGCTGCCTCAAATATATGAACCATGCTGTCTAACAGAATTGCTTACGCGTCAACGATGGATGTGATTTATGCTCCGCCTCAAATCCGAAGCCACAGAGAGGATCACTCTCGCTGGCATCAGGCTATTCATATGATGCGCAATTTAGGCAGTTTGGCATCAGTGAAGCCTTTTCGATCAAATAATAGTGTGTAATTCAACCTGAAAAGGGGCATTTTTCAGAATAAGGAACGTTATCCAGCCGAGCTCGTTATTACGAAAAACGATGGTTAGTGGGACCTCATGGGACAGTTTCAATCAGCATTATATGAAGTTATGAATTCAGATAATTTCAATGTCTGGCCACATGTTATAACCCTCGCTGCAGCCTATTTATTAGCGTTGCCTATAGGCTGGCATCGTGAGCGGGAAGAACGAAGCGCAGGGCTTCGGACTTTTCCTCTAGTAGCCGTTGCAAGTTGCGGTTTTGTTCAAGCGACAGAAGGATTAACCGTCGGTAATCCAGAAGCCATGGCCCGTATCATCGAAGGGGTAATCACCGGCATGGGATTCATTGGGGGAGGTGCCATTTTACGGCTCAGTTCGTCAGTCAAAGGAACCGCAACCGCAGCAAGCTTATGGTCAACAGGGGCTATTGGTATCGCTTGCGCTGTCAACGCTTTCGATATTGCAATTATCATAATGATGTTCTCCTTGCTAACCCTTGCTTTATTTTCAAATGGCAAGGATCATATTGTAAAAGAACCCCAGAACAAAAATAACGTAGCGCCAGACGACTGAAACGACCAGTTTCTAATCAGGTATTTTCCGCCTATCTCTATAACATGCTGCAAACCAGTAATAAGCAGATTAGACGATGATAAGCGTGCCGCGCCGGTGATGCCTATGTGAACACATATAAGAGGTTCAAAATAGGTTTTTATCGATGTCACTTATTTGAGAAAATGTTCGACAAGTGTTTCGTCGGCACGACCTATATAGATCACGCGACGGCCTAAAAAGTAGATAACTTATCACGCGCAACCGGCTGCTTTCACCTTCTCGCTAAAGCCAGCATATATATAATTTTGGGGATTTTCCTGAGCCAACCTCACCAGAAGCTCAACTTTACTGACATGGAATTCAACCGACGTTTACGTTCGGCGGGAAATCGATCCACTGGATTGCTTGCCCGCCGGACTGTCGTAATGCCGCGCGCGCAAGCGTCCGGGAAAACACAAAAGCCTCGTCATGCGCATCGAAAAACCGCTCGCCATTCCAAGTCTTTACGATAGAGCGCATTTCGATTCTGATTGTCTACCGGCGAATGATGATTAGGGGGCCGAGCCGTGTGATTTTCACTCCGAGAGCTTTTGCAATGAAACTTAGAGCTTCATCGGTATGGGCTACTTCAATTGTACCACTAACACGGCGATTGGCTAGCACTGAGCTGGTAACAACTATCTGGCCATAGAAATGCCGGTTCATCTCTTCAACGACATGAGAAAGCGGAGCGTTGTCTACCGCAATTTGACCGCGCTTCCAGGCAAGAGCCACACGACCATCAACTGGTGAAACAGTGGTTTCATTTTTCGCATAGTTGTAAATCGCCTGTTCGCCTTGCTTAACACGCACAGAGTTCGTGTGATTGCCGTCGAGCTCGATCTGAACTGCGTGTTCAGTAACGGTCACTTCCGTGTCGTCATTGCCATAGCGAACATCAAAGGCGGTACCCAAAGCGGTCACGCGTGCTGTGCCAGCCACAACGCTAAATGGACGCCCAGTCGCGTGAGCGACCATGAAGAAAGCTTGCCCGCGAAGAAGGCGGATTGTGCGACGCTTGTCGGTAAAATCTATAGCGATTGCCGAGGAGGCATTCAGCTGGATCTCTGAGCCGTCCTCAAGTGTGATCACGGGCATCTCGTTTGCTCCGGTGATAACGTCTGCTTCCAGCCGCATCGGCCCATCGAGAGCGAAGAAGGTACCTGCCAAAAGTGCGGCTACCAGCAGCGTTGCGGTGACGGCTTTTACGGAGTTCCGAGGTTTTACTTTTATGTTGACGAGTGATTCATCAGATTCGATTGCCATTTGAGCATCACCCATCAACCGTTCGGCGGCGCGATAGGTTCGAAAATTTTCGGGATCCTGTTCAAGCCAGTCCTTGAAACGTGCCTTGTCCGCCGATGACTGGTGTGGTTCGCCATTGCGCAGAATCCAGTCGGCCGCTTCGCGGTTACGTTTTCTCTGAGCATTCGTCGCACTTTTTGCTTGCATCGGCATCTCCAGAGACTTGCCCCTTGAGGTTTAGACGTTTGACGTCGTCTATTTGGGACCTTTAGCGCAATTCAAGCAAAAGTACTTAGCAGTTTTAAGCAAATAACTTGAAGGATGGTTGTCGATCTAAAGAAGGCGATCAAGGCAATGGGCAAAGGCGCGGCGTAAATGCCGATCCACCATATTTCTAGAGATGTTGAGCTTGAGGCAGATCTCGTCCGGGGTCAGATGATGCAGACGATGTAAGATGAAGACGATACGCCTCCGTTCCGGCAATTCAGCGATTGCGTTTCGCAAGATTACAACTCTAGCCTCGATTTCCAGTGCGTGATCTGGCGCAGGTCCGACACTGGCCGCCATAAGTGCCTCGCGCTGGGAGCCGGAAAACAATCGCGCTTCTTTCATGTCTCGCCGCTGGCGATCAATTCCCAGATTGATAGCAGCGCGGCACAGAAACGCCTTAATAGAGCGTTTGTTTTGCAGCAAATCCGGCTTTGTAGCGAGTTTCAAATACAGATCGTGGACAACGTCCCGAGCGGTAGCGGTCGGATGGCCGCGTCTGAGGACAGCGCTCGTTATGTCGGCATAGTGGGCTTCCATTGCTCGGTTCAGCAAGTCGTTGCTGTCAACACTGTCCCAAACAAGGGGTGGAGGCGAAGAGCTCGACATCGACAAACAGTTCCCAAAACCAACAGCTCAGCGCATGAGTGACTGAACCTTAATGCTCAAATGGCTAGCCAATCTCTAAAATGCATGCAAGTGCAATAGGTTAGAAAGATTCAAAACTGAGAAACAACCTTTAAGTAAATCAAGACTGAAAAACTCACCTTTATATCTGATTTCGTTGCTCGATTCTATTTTTTGTATTGTGGCGTTCTGTTACGGACTGCGAAGGCCGCGCGTCTGAAAGGAGCAATGGTGTGATATTTAGGTAACTGCTGCGGATACCTCATAGTGGAATGCAAAGTGGAGTTCCTGCAACGGGATCGCGGATCACGACCGTCTTAACCTTGAATACATCGGCGATTGTCTCCGAGGAGATCACTGCATCGGGCGTTCCGGCGGTCGTAATCTTACCTTCCTTGAGTATGACAATATGCTCGGCGTAGCGCGCTGCCTGGTTGATGTCGTGCAGGACTGCGACAATGGTCTTCCCTTGCTTTGCGACGAGCATGGTAATGAGGTTCATCAGTTCGATCTGGTGTTCAAGATCGAGATATGTTGTGGGCTCGTCGAGCAAGATCGTTTCACTTTGCTGCGCCAGTGTCATTGCGATCCAGGCGCGTTGGCGCTGACCGCCTGAAAGACTGTCCAGAGCACGGTCGGAAAGATCTGTCATACCCGTTAGCATAAGTGCTTCGTCGCATGCTTCCTGGTCCTGCTCTGACCATCGGCTGAACAGAGATCGATGCGGATACCGGCCCTGCCGCAAGAGATCGCTGACCTTAAGTCCTTCTGGCGCGACGGGTCCTTGGAGCAGAACGCCCACCTTACGCGCCACATCACGTGTCGATAACTTTTTTAAGTCATGGCCATCGAGAAGAATGCTGCCGCCAGACGGTTTCATAAGCGCTGCGAATGTGCGCAGGATCGTAGACTTGCCGCTGCCATTTGGGCCTATAAGCGCTGTGAAGCACCTTTGCGGTATCGTGAGATTGAGGCCTTCGACTATGCGACGCTGTCCATAGGCGATATCGACGCCTCTGCCAGCAATCTTTGCATTGAGTTGTTGATCATTGGCCATGGCGGCGTCCCCAAAGAAGATAGGCGAAGAAAGGCGCTCCAATGAGGCTGGTGACGATTCCTGCTGGAAGCTGCACAGGCGGCAGAATGATGCGGCCGATAAGGTCGGCGGCGACGACGAGGCAGGCACCGACAAGGGCTGCGACAGGGAGTAGTCGGGCATGTGACGCCCCTACCAGTCGGCGCGCGATGTGGGGGGCGACGAGGCCGACGAACCCGATGAGGCCGGAGACAGCGACTGCGGCACCCGAAAGGAAAGTGACGAGCACGATCATTAGGCCGCGCGTGAGATCAACCGGCTGACCAAGGCCTTTTGCAGAGGCATCGCCAAAGCGTATCAGATCGAGTTCGCGCGCGGAGAGAAAAGCAAGTGCTACAGGAATGATCAGCGCGAGCGTAAGCATTTGCACCTTTGCCATGTTGGCATCGTACACGCTGCCGGCGAGCCATATCATGGCGCGTTGCACATCGCCAATATCGCCAAATGCTGACAGGAAAGTGGTTCCGGCCGTGGCGAGTGAGGAAAGGCCAATGCCTATAAGGATGATGCGGAGAGAAGAAGTTCCGCCCCGCCAAGCAAGAGCATACACTAACAGTGCCATGATTGCTGCGCCAAAGAAGCCAGCCGCCTGCAGGAGTGCGATTGGCGGATTTTTTATGAGAACGATAACAGCCATTGCTGCTGCTGCAGCGCCACTGTTGATTCCCAGCACACCGGGCTCGGCCAACGGATTGCGCATGATGGCGAGTGTAATCGTGCCTGCGGTCGCCAATGCAACGCCAACAAGGAGCGCCAGGAGTGCACGCGGCAAACGCAGGTCGAATACGATAATCGCGCTCTGCGCATCGGCTTCGCCGAGACCTACCATCACATTGTAAAGTTTCAGCCAGGTTATGGACACATCGCCGAAAGCGAGACTTGCGAGGACGAGGACAGTGAGCAGGAAGGCGAGAAATACAAGCAGCCTGATCATGCCTCGCCTCTCAGCCGCGTGCGGGCGAGATAGAGGAAGAATGGCGCACCGATAAGCGCAATTGTCACACCAACCGGGAAGCTCTGACTGCCGAAGATGATACGCCCGATCGTATCTGCTACGACCACTAGCAGTGCCCCACCCAGCGCGGAGAATGGGATGACCCAGCGATAGTCGACACCGATGATCATGCGCACCATATGCGGAACGACCAGGCCGACAAAACCAATCGGCCCTACAAGCGCTACGGCACCCCCGGCAAGCAGGACGACGATAACCACCGATGTTCCGCGCCAGATAAAAGGATTTTGCCCCAGTGCGCGGGAGGCATCTGCACCAAGGCTAAGCGTAGTCAGATGCCGGGCAAGAAGGAGTGCAGCGAAGAGACCGGTTAGGATATATGGTGCAACCGCTTTTGCCTGCGGCATGGTTCGGCCGGTAACCGAGCCAGCGGTCCAGAAGCGAACTGCATCGAGCGTGCTCTGGTCGAAGATAAGTACGGCAGTGGTTAGAGACGTGAGGAAGGTTGCAACGATGGCACCCGCCAGAACAAGTCCGAGCGGGGAGTGTGCGACAGCGCCGAACGAGCCAAGGGCGTAGACCACGATTGCCGCGATGGCGGCACCGAGAAAAGCAAACCAAACATAAATGTCTCCGATGCCAGTGCCAAAGAACGTCATTACCAAAACTACCGCGAATGATGCGCCTGCATTAATGCCGAGCAGGCCGGGAGAGGCGAGTGGGTTATTGGTTACAGCCTGCATGATAGTGCCGGAAACCGCGAGTGCGCTGCCGGAAAGCAGTGCGGCAATGACGCGGGGCAGGCGAATGGTCGTGATGAGCAGATGGTCGCGAGAACCGTCAAATTGAAAGATCGCAGCCATGATGGTGGAAAATGATATGGTGGCGGTGCCAAGTGACACGGCACTCATCGCAGCAAGAACAAGCAGACAGAGAAGCATTGCGAGTGCGAGCACGCGTATATTGTCGGTTGTGGTCAGCCAGCCTGCTTTCAGCGAGGTCATTCGTCTGCCAGTATATAACGCTCGATGTCGTCGAGAATGCGATTTGCCGAACTGATGCCGTGAAAGCTTTGCCAGGGACCACGATCAACCCGATGGGCGCGTCCAGCCTGAACCGCTGGTAACAATTGCCAGAGCGGATTTTTCGTCACCTGCTTTTCCAGCGCATCATCTGCACTAGTTTCAAAGCCGCTGGCGGAAACGTAAAGCATCACGTTACCATCGAGATTGCCGAGTTCCTCCCAATCAGGCCGCTTGACGATTGTACCATCGGTGACAGTCTCGTAAGCAGTACGCTTCACGCCTGCCTCGCGCAGCACGGCGAACGGGGCATAGGCGTCGGGTCCATCGACAAAGACCACAAAGCGATCAGGCGCGAAACGGACGGTCGAGACTTTCAGATCCTTGTCCTTTATCCGTTCGCGGATTGCGGCCACGCGGCTATCGTAAGCTTTTAGCGCATCGTTAGCGGCTCCTTCTTGGCCGGTTAGTTCGGAAAGGCGCTTAAGATAGTTTTTCCATTCCATATGCTTAAAAAGCACGGTCGGCGCGATTTTTGCGGCCTGCTCGTAAATTGCCGAGTGCGCTTCCGCTGAACCGATTATGAGATCAGGCTTCAGTGCCGCGACGCGCTCCAGACTCGGCTCCCTGGGATTGCCAAGATCGATCATCTTCTGCGCCTTCACCACGTTGAGAACTTCGTCCTCGGTGATAGCCATAAAGGGCGTGGCAACCACGGGCGCGTTAAGCTCGATAAGCAATCCCAGTGTGATCAGCGGATCAAGTGTCACGATCCGTTTGGTTTCCGTCGGAATGCAGAAAGGTGGATTGTGAATCTCATCAGTTATGGCCTTCCCCTCGCAGGCGGCATGCGCAAATGAGGCAGGAAGAAGGAAAACAAGAAGAGCGAGACAGATGCGCAAGACAGACACCATTTTTACCGATTTCCTAGAAAAAGGCCGTGGAGCCAGACGCACCACGGCCAGAATGTTCAGAATTTGGCTCGGACATTCAGGCCGAAGGCGCGGCTCTTACCAGCTTGACCAAAGGGCAGTGAATAATCTGGATCCAAGATTGTAAAATACTTCTTGTCCGTGAGGTTCTCCACGAAAGCGATAACTTCCCAATTGTCTTTCTTGAAGCCAGCCTGTGCGTTCGCGATGAAACGTGGGTCGATCTTGTACATGCCGTTCGTGCCGAAGCGTGAATTATAGCTGGTCGTATATTTGGCATCGGCTCCGACAAAGATGCCGTTTTCAAAATCATAGCGACCGCCGAAAGCGGCGCTCCATTCCGGGGCTTCCGGAAAGGATTTACCATCTTGCGGTTGCGTGAGCGCTGCGTGGTTGAAATTGATGAACTCCGTGTTCAGATAACCGATCGACGCAAATGCGGTGAACTGATTGGTGACCTCGAAAGAGGGTTCAATTTCAAAGCCCCAGGCTCGCGACGTTGCGGCATTTGACGTGATGCGATAGCCGGGAATCGTTGGATCCGGGCGTATTTCGACCTGCTGATCATCGTATTTGGTATAGAAGAGGTTGGCGTTGAGCGTCAGCCGGTCGTCAATAATCCTGCCTTTGTAAGAGAGCTCGACGTTCTGGGAGTATTCTGGATCATATGTTCCGAGCTCGCCCGTCACACGATCGAAGTAAGAACCACCCGAACGGAAGCCCTTGGTGTAGGTGAGCCCAACCATCTGGTTGTCGCCAAACTCCTTGGAAAGGCCGACTTTCGGCACAAAATTCAACTCGCTCAGGGAAGATGGATCTCCTGTCAGCACTGGAGATGGATCGATAGGGCCGAAATAGTTTTTCTGGTGATCCCTGTCTTTCAGATAGTCAAGGCGACCGCCAAGCGTCGCAAACCAGGTCGGAGCAAATTCATAAGTTGCTTCACCAAAGACGGCAAGGTTTGACGTTCTGCGGTGCTGCGTATCGCTCTGCTGATAAAAGTCGAACGCGACAATATCCGTTGCGCCATCCCAGACTTCATGGCTACCGTACACACCCGCAACCCATTTCCAGCGATCAGCTTCGTAATTCAGGCGGAGTTCCTGGGTGAAGATCGAATTGTCATCCTCGCCAGTGATACCGTTGATCACGCCTTCGGTGCCATAGTCGATCGACCGTCGATTATTAATGCCATATTGATAGCCGGTCTGGGAGGTTAAGCGCAACGTATCAGAAATTTCATGCGTGACTTCGAGGCCGAGGTTGTGCGCCTCGGTCCAGCGATATTCCGTGTAGGTTACCGGAGAATTGTTGAAGTCGCCTCGACCAGTGTAAAGCCCGACGAGCGCGTCGTTTGGTCTGTCCTTGGAGTAGGAATAAGTGAGTACCGCACGCGTGTCTGGCAATTCTGACGGTGTTATCAGCATCTTTGCGCGGAGCACACCACTGATATCCGTGGTTAGTGCGTCGTAATTGTCGTAAATCTCGAAGTCGGAATAGCTGGGTTGAGCGCGCGATCGCTCGAAAGCACCAGAGATGCGCAGTGCGATCTGGTCTTCAACGAGCGGTGTATTCACCATGAAGGCAGTGCCTGCCAGGCGATCACTGCCGACCGTTCCGGAAAGCTCCGCTTCTTTTTCGAAAGTCGGATCCTTCGATTTGATATAGATGGCGCCTACCATTGCTGCGCGACCGGATAGCGTCGATTGCGGGCCGCGATACACCTCAACCTGTTCGACGTCCCAGAGGTTACGTGCTCCGAAGCGCGCATTGTACCGTGTCTGGAGGATGCCATCGACATACACCGAGCCAGCTGGACCACCGGACGGGACAAGACCTTCAGAGCTCATGCCGCGGATAACAAATCCGGCGTTGACCGTGGCACTGTCGTGAACATTAGCCATACGGCGAAAGGTTTCCGGAGTCGTGCGGATCTGGCTGTCCACCAGGGTTTCGGAATTCACAATAGCGACGCTGCTTGTCGTACCTCCCAAGGTCGTAGCGTTGCGTGCACCATATATGGTGATTGCTTCAAGTTGCATTGACCCATCTGGTATCGCATCGGTGATGATGGGTCCGTTTTGCAACACGACCCGATCACTTCCCGCAAAGCGAGCGTCAACACCTGTACCTGCCAGCACGCCTCTCAGCGCCTGTTCAGGCGTCAGAGCTCCGTTGACACCACGTGTCGATTTGCCCTCCGCAACAGAAGCATCGAACAGGATTTGTAGGCCTGTCTGAGCTGCGAGGCTGTTGAGCGCCGGCGTGAGCGGACCGGGCTGTACTGAAATCGATTGTTTAGTTGCCTGTGCTGCAGCGTCTTGTGCCATCGCCGGCAGAACCGGGGTTAGCATCACAAACGCTGCTCCCGTCAGAAGGATCGTCTTAAAGCTGGCTCTGGTGCAGCACGAGACGGATTTAATCCTAATCATAAAAACCCCCAATCATGCGGCGTTCAAGGTGCCGCAGTTCATCACTTGGAACGCCTACACGTTCACGTCGTGAGGTAGACGATTGGCACTCCGGATTTAGGACTCCCGCTATGAAATTTTTTTTTGGTGGCACCCCGTACTAACGGGTCCAGTAAGAAGCTGCCCGGATCTCGGATTTGTGTAGACCACGCGCGAGAAGCATTTCACGTGCTTGATTGACTTCTGAACGCTCACTTGCAAACCAGACGAAGCGGTCTTGATCAGGAATAATCAGCTCGCGAAGTGCGTCGATTAGTGTGAGGCTTTTGTCGCGGGTTAGCCAGCGGACAGAAATACCGGCTCGTTCCGTGAACGATTGAATATCACCCGCATCGGGAACAACGATTGTGGCGATTGCGTCTGTGCTATCGGGAATGCTTTCGAGTATGCGAGTGATTGCGGGAAGCGCCGTCTCATCCCCGAAGAGGGCTAGCCATTTAGCTTCGGGGAACCATTCGCCGCCAGGCCCCATGATCGCCACGTTCATTCCAGCGGTGAGCGTTTTGCACCATTCGGTGACCCGTCCACCGTTATGTGAAAAAACGTCAAACTGAAGAATACCGGATTTCGCATCGAATTTGCGGGTTGTGTAGACCGGCCGGTGCCACTCAGCAATGCCCCCAGGCCATTCTGTACGCCCATGCTCCGATATGTAAGGCCATTGGCCCTTGTGGCTATCCGGAGGAAAAAGCAGACGGAAATGCAGACCATTTTGCAAGAAGCGATCTAAGGAATTCCCGATCAAGCTTATGCGATAATATGAAGGACTGATGCGAACACAGGATACGACTGTCGAAAATGTCAGGCTCGGCGGAGCCTTTCCTGCTGTAAGGTGAGACCAACGGCGATCTGGAGCTATTGCGACTTCGTCAAGACGATTATCGATGTTTTCCTGAAGAAGGTGCAGTTTCATCTCATCTTCTGCATATAAAGTAAGTCGCAGGCCATTCCTCTCCCTGATCGCCACGAGCTTTCCTAGTGGCAGAGTCAGCACCTGTCCTTCCGGAGTTTCTTGAAAGGGTAATGAGCGTTCGATAGCTCGGGCCTTGATCACCCCAAAGACCCACTCAATTTGGGCGGTAATAAAGGTTGTTGTCTGAAACATTCTGTAACTCTTGTCCTTACTTTGGCATCTGATACCATCCTGGTTTCTTATATCCAGTGATCTGGTTCGCGGCTCCGAAGTTAATGAAAGCACATAGATTTTCGTCTTATGCTTTAGTAAATAGAAAAATCAATCAAATCGCAGTGTTGTATAACATACAATATGCACAGTGTATGTTATCAGGTGCGAATGTGCATTAGATCACGCTACGGCTGATCATAGCTGATAGCCTGCTTCTGAAATCGCGGCTTGATGCAAATGAACTTTAGATTGCTTCATTAATTACCTCACACTCGAAATAATCTTCTCCGTTCCGATCTATATTGGGAATTGCTTTAATCATGCGGGAAAAGCAGCAAAAATTTCCATCCCTATACCGCGAGAGCATATCTGAAATAAGCAGCTTTTCTCACGATTTAAGGGCTCCGGAGGATCACCAATCAGAGTTGTCACCTATGATGGTTCATTTGAATGGGACGATTGCCAAGCAAGGGAAAGCGTGTTTGCTTGTGTATCTGTTTCAAACACAAGTATAACGTTAACATTGGCCCGTCGACGCTATACCGATGTATAATAAGATTTTTTCAGGTAATTGTTGCCGATAGTGGTCATCGGCTTAATTGTAAGGACAGGCACTGTGACGACCGGAAAACAACAAAGCCATTCGAAAAAACTACCTGTTCTTATTGTAGGCGCGGGACCTGTAGGGCTTACTCTTGCCTTACAGCTGACAAAATTTGGCGTGCCCGTTCGCATATTTGATAAAGCAGTCAGGAGAACTGATAAGTCCAAGGCTCTCGTGCTTTGGAGTAGAACACTGGAGTTACTTGGTAATTCGGCTCAAAAGTTCATTGACGGCGGGCTTCGTGTTACAGGCGTCTCTATCTTTGCCAACACGAGGGTGATTGGCCGACTGGATGTGAGCGGCGTGCAATCTCCTTATCCGTTTGCACTCATGATCCCCCAATCCGAAACCGAACGGTTGCTGGAAGAAATGCTAAATCAGCACGGCGTCATAGTCGAGCGCGGTGTCGAGGTAACCTCCGTTATGCAAACTATCGACTATGCGCAGGCTGAACTGACGAAGCCGGATGGTGATAAAGAAACTGTCGTCGTGCACTGGCTCGTAGGCTGTGACGGCGCGCATAGTCTAGTCAGGCACTCTGTTGGAGTTGCTTTCGATGGCGAAACCTTACAGAGTGATTGGATATTAGGTGACGTACATATTGAGCAATATCCCCTGGTTACAGAGGTATTGGTTCACTGGCATCGTAAAGGGATCCTTGTGATGTTCCCGATCACACCGGATCGGTTGCGCATTATCGCAAATGTCGACAGTCTTGGGGTCGAGGAGCCCGTAACGCCTACGCTGGACGAAATTCAGAAACTGGTTGATGAGCGGACCCGTCTTAAATTCAAAGTTTCAAATCCAGAATGGCTTGCCGGGTTTCGGATTAATGATCGGAAAGTCAAAGACTATAGATATGGCCGATTGTTTTTGGCGGGTGACGCGGCGCACATCCATAGCCCGGCTGGCGGGCAGGGCATGAATACTGGTATGCAGGATGCGTTCAATCTTGCTTGGAAATTAGCACTCGTTACAAAAGGCGTGTGCCGTGAAAATCTATTGGACAGCTATTCCTGCGAACGGAGCTATGTCGGTGATATAGTTCTGAAAGCCTCTGGTCGTCTGACAAAAGTCGCTACACTCAGAAGCTCTGTGATGCAGGAAATACGCAATTTCATGGCTCATCACATACTCGGGCTATCGCCGGTTCAGCGGTCGATAGTAGCTCAGGTAACTGAGGTTTCTATTCACTATCCCGACAGCCCGTTAAATGGTGGACATGTAAAATCTCGTCCACATTCAGGCGAACGCTTTCTTAGCAAACCTGGCAGCCTGCAACCTGACGAAGATGAAAGGTTTGCGTTACATGCGGGCAGTATAAAGAAAATTGATCAGCAATTATTTTCCAGATTTGAAAATTTGCTTCAACCCACAATCTACGCGAATGAGAATTCAAATGCGATTTATCTGGTTCGTGCAGATGGATATGTCGCCTGCTCTTCGGAAGATCCTGGAGAAATATTCGCTTATCTTAGTAAGTTGTGAAGTGATTTGGCTTTGTTTCTTTGGGCCATCAAGCATTGCCCATTCGCGCCAGTGCGCCTTCGAGCGGTTTATCAGATATCCGGATAAACCCAGCATACGGATTTGCCATATCGGTTATTGCAAAGACGGCACCGGCGACCGACAGCGCGCAAACGATGATAATTGTCATTACTGTGGGGTTGGACGGTGCTTGCAAACCAAATGTTCCGAATAAAAGCGCCAACCAGTAGACAAGCACTACCAGAAAGCCAGCAGGCAAGCCCTCATCAGCAGACTCAGCTTGCAACCATTGCGCTTCTGCGATTTGTCCACTTACGTCAAGCGCTCGGCTTTGTATCAAAGTCTCGATCTGATTTTCAGCTTTCAGGGCACGCAAACTAGCCTGAACTGTTTCGATTTGATGAGAAGCAGATGCGGAGCTTTGAGATGAAGAATTTTCTGAATCGATCGACCATCCCTGAACTAGACGTGTTTTTATGAGTTGTCGTAACTGCAAACGTGCTTCATCTGTATCTGAACCATATTGTGCCATGAGACGGTCTAACAGGACTATACGTGCCGCTGTACCCGCAAGTTCGGATTGAGCTCCGTCATAATCAGATTTCGCAGATGCGATCAGTAACCCGAGCGCTAAAGCCGATAATGTACCAACAATAGCCGTGGCTAGCCTTATGACGTCTTTTGACTCTGGATTGAGATGATGAGACGGAAGTCGATAGCGCAGAGCCATCCCAATCATCGTTGAGATGCCAAGAACCACAAAAACACCTGCTGCGAGCATCAGAGCGTTCACAACCCATCTCCGGAATGGTGTGTTCTATTTATAGCGAAATTTTCAAATAATCGCTATGCGTCCTCCTCCTTAGTATTTTTTCGTAGATATTACGCTGTCACGATATCAGCCGCCGCCGTGCTCTACAGCATAATCGATACCAGCTTGCACCTCGGCTAGTGCCTGCTGGACGAGTTCGGCCGCCCTTATTAGGCGTTGCTCGATGTAACGAATCTAAGGCGCTTTGAAGCTGACGCAGTGCGGCCTCCATATTCCCTTGATCGGCGAAGGCTGTCGTTGGAACAGTAAGAGCAATTGAGCCTGCAGCAAGGGCAAGACCTGCGCCCACAACAACTTCTCGGCGTGTAATTTTGGTATCTGACATTCTAATTTCCCTTTTTGGTGACAATTGTTCCGTTTTTAGCTGCCATTGTCATTCTGAGTACACCCGGCGGAAAATTGATCGACGTCTTGTGAAGCAAAAATCCGAAGTGCATCATAATCATAGAAACGATTATTCAAACATCACGTTTTTATTTTCCTCTCTCATAAATATAGAAAGATCTGAAATTGAAAAATTGTGTCACACTATAGAATCCGTAATAAACCTGCAGCACCGATATCTGTATGGTTGAAACTTAAATCAGCGCTCTATTTTTGCAAGCAAATATTCAGAAACTAATAAGGTGTATATCTGGTGAGTTTATTGCAGGACATTCGTACGCGATAACGATTTTCTGCCGTTCTGCCATGAAACGGCACGTCCAACAGTATGAGTTGGTCGAAGCGGGCGATGGGTGCACGAAAAGCCAAGCTCGGTGGATAAAATGTATTTGTGAAGCTCCTTCCACGCGAAAGCTTATGGATATTCGTTGTTTGAGAAGCGCGCGCAGCCAATTTTTGATCGGGTCGATCACCAAACACCTGTTTAGTTTCAAGGCGATTCATTCTGTTCCAATGTATTTTCTCGACTCAAGTTGTCACTTGCACATAAATTCCTAAGCTAATCACTGCTAATGGAAGATCGAGCGTCGTCGCCCCGAAGTTTCGCCTAAGCGTTGCTAGGACAAAAGCAGCAGCGAGTGCCATGCCAGCCTTGGCGACATCGGATTGGGTGAGTATAAGAGCAATCGCAGCAATGCTGACAGCAGATGCTATGGACGTTTGTGTGGCAAGAAGTTTTCGCTCCTCAGTCTGATCACAGAAGATAATTGCAAACTGCTGCCAGCTTAGTCCTATGGATGCGCTTAAAAGAATGAGCACAAAGTCATTTGGTGTAATCATCTCGCACCCGCCGCCGAAATTGGTTGTGGACTTGGAAGCATTTCCTGTTGCTGATCAAATCTGCGTTTTTGTTTTCGCGCGTTTTTAAAGACTTCTCCCACGCCAATGAGAACGGGATTGTTGACCCCGATATGCTCCATGGCATCAGCCAAATGGTCCACGATACCGGACCAGGATTTCTGTTTATCCCGCGTGACTGAACTCACAATCACTGCGGGCGTATGAGGGGGCATCCCCGCTGCCAAAAGCTGTTTGCGGATGCTCGGGGCTGTACGCCCGCCCATGTAGAAAATGGTCGTGTTTTTTGGTTGTGCCAAATTCTTCCAATCCACATCTTCCGGAAGTGCACCATGTCGCGAATGTCCGGTGACAAAGCGAACCGATTGAGAATGATCACGGTGGGTAAGCGAAACGCCCAGTTGTGCCGCCATGGCGCATGCCGATGTGACCCCCGGTATCACATCGACAGGGATACCTTCGCTTTGCAGGCAGTCGATCTCTTCGCCTGCACGGCCAAAAATCATTGGATCACCGGATTTAAGCCGGACAACGTTTTTGCCCGCTTTTGCGAGACTAATCATTGTCGCATTGATGTCTTCCTGTCGGCAGCTCGTGCGTCCGCCGCGTTTTCCGACCAGCATGCGCTTTGCCTCGCGGCGGGCAAGTTCGAGAACATCATCGGAAACAAGATCGTCAAACAGGATAACATCGGCGGCCTGCAATGCGCGCACCGCTTTGATTGTCAGAAGCTCTGCATCTCCCGGACCCGCACCAACAAGTGTAACGTGCCCGATGCTTGGCGGCTCATAGCCCTCTAGTTCCGCAATCACATTGTCTGGTGTGGGTTTGCCCTGAAAAGCTTTATCCACAAAGCGCTCCCAGAACATTCGGCGCGATATACCGGGTTGAAGCCGCGCTGAAACCATGTCTCGCAACGTCTTTGCCAATTCTGTCCATTGCTTCAGTGCCGGTGGAAGAAGTGTTTCAATGCGGCGGCGCACGGCTTGCGCTAAAATAGGGGCTGCACCATCTGTGGAGATAGCGACCACCAGAGGTGAGCGATTGACGATAGAGCCAAACTGAAATTGGCAGAATGCAGGTTTGTCGATAATATTGACGGGAACACCTGCAAGGCATGCCGCATCAAAGAATGCCTGAGAAAACTCTCCTTCGCAGTCTGCAATTGCAAGCGTAACGCCTTCAAAATCGCAGGCATTCCATTCACGCTTGTGATGTACAAATGCAAGCGCTGTTGTTGGTGTTTTGCGGCTTAGCAGTTGTGTGAAGGTCTCACTTAGTTCTGAGGCACAGACATGGACCTCAGCACCGCAGGCCGCGAGCAATTCTGCTTTCCAAGCTGCGGCGTCCGATCCACCTGCAACAAGCACGCGTTTACCGGTCAGCTTCCAGAAAAGAGGAAGTGTTGCAAGCGGAGCCACGCGCTCTGGATTTGCTTTCGTAGATGGTTCACTCGGCAGCAACTGCAAGACACTCATTGATGATCCCTCTGATTTCCGAGCGGCACGAGCCGCAATTGGTTCCAGCTTTCAGTTCTTTGCCAATCGCTTCGACGTTGCCGCACCCGCTATGAACGGATGCAATAATTTGATTAATACCGATGCCAAAACACGAGCACACAGTAGCGCCGGGGTCTATCCGACCCGCGCCCGGGCGACCCGCAACGACAGAGAAACGTGTTGCCAGATCGTGGTGGGAAACATTGAGTTGCTCAATCGCCCAGTTGCGTGCAACCGGGACTGGTTGTGAAGCGAGAAAAAATGCAGCAAGCATTCTGTCGCCATCGAAAAAGCCAAGCCGTAGATGACCCAATTGCTGGTCCCAGTAACCAAGTGGCTCGATATGGTCGGGAAGGGCAAAACTGCTGCGGCACCAAGTCGTCCAGTCGTCAGGAGTTTGCGTGAAAGCCAGTTCTACCCGCCATCCGCCATCGGCTTTTGCCAAAGCCCAATAGTCTGCGGCTTCTGCATCCGGTTTGTTGGTTGACACCGCAAAACCATAGGCCTGTGCATGAAATGGGCGTGCACGAACCGCCACATTTTTAGATGCCGGTTGCCCGGAGATGGGATCGGTTAAAGGCGCAACAACTGTATCGATGCAGGCTTTGGCTGCAAACTGGCCATTCCAGTGCATGGGTACGAATAGACTGCCGCGCGCTTGTCGGTCGGTGACGAGTGCGCGCACCACGACTTTTCCATGCGGGCTTTCGATTTCAACAAGGCCAGCATCTGTAATTTGAGCAGCGGAGGCATCCGCCGGGTGAATTTCGGCAAAAGGCTCCGCAATATGGGCGGAAAGGCGCGCACTTTTGCCGGTTCGTGTCATGGTATGCCACTGATCACGAATCCGTCCGGTGTTGAGTGTCAGGGGAAAGTCAGCATCTATAACTCTCGAAGCAGGTGCTTCGACAGCAATGAAGCGGGCTTTGCGATCTGGATGATAGAAGCCACCATGGGCAAAGAACCGCTGCGTATCGGTTGATGAACTGTCTGATTTTGGCCACTGGAATGGCATCAATGCATCATAGGTTTCTATCGAGATATGGCTATGTGCGCCGAGGTCAAAATCGCGTTGCCCGGCATTCTCGAAAGCGGAAAGCCGGGCATGTTCTGCGAAGATCTCCGATGGATTGGAAAAATTAAAGCCACTGGAAAAGCCCATGCGCCGGGCAACTTCGGCCATTTGCCACCAATCGGCTTTTGCTTCGCCCGGATACGAGAGAACGGCTCGCTGGCGCGATATGCGACGTTCGGAATTTGTGACGGTGCCGTCTTTTTCGCCCCATCCGAGAGAGGGCAAAAGCACATCTGCAAGCTGCGTGGTATCGGTGTGCTGCATGATATCGGACACGACAACAAATGGACAGGTTTTGAGAGCTCTAGCAACCGCATTGGCATCGGGCATGGATACAACCGGATTGGTTGCCATGATCCACAAAGCCTTGATGCGGCCGTCAGCTACAGCTTGAAACAGATCGACGGCCTTTAGACCCGGTTTTGTTGCAATGGATGGTGATTGCCAGAAGCGCTGAACGCGGTCGCAATCTTCCTCGCTTTCCAATGCCATGTGGGCTGCAAGCATATTGGCGAGCCCCCCAACTTCGCGCCCACCCATGGCGTTGGGCTGACCGGTGAGTGAGAATGGTCCCATGCCGGGTCTGCCGATACGGCCTGTTGCCAGATGACAATTGAGTATTGCATTGACCTTGTCTGTACCGGACGCGGACTGGTTGACACCCTGACTGTAACAGGTGACGACTTTTTCATTTTCAGCGAACAGACTGAAAAATTGCTGCAATTCTGTCGCTGGTAGTCCGGTCAGACTTGTGAGTGTTGCAATATCCAGATTGGACGCTTTGGTGAAGGCCTCGGAAAAGCCATTTGTATGTTTGGAGATATAAGCCTGATCGATAGTTTGTGTGCGACCGAGATGCGCCAATAATCCCATAAAAAGTGCTACGTCCCCATCGGGGCGGATTGCCAGGTGTAAATCGGCAATGTCGGTTGTCATCGTTCGGCGGGGATCAATGACAACCACTTTCATTTCCGGACGCGCCGCCTTTGCAGCGGCCAGACGTTGATAGATTACGGGATGACACCAAGCGAGATTTGAGCCTGTCAGGATAACAAGATCAGCAAGCTCGATATCTTCATAGACACCTGGCACGGTATCGGCCCCAAAGGCACGTTTGTGACCGGCGACTGATGACGACATGCAAAGGCGTGAATTGGTGTCAATATTTGCCGATCCGATAAAGCCCTTCATGAGCTTGTTGGCGACATAGTAATCTTCGGTCAACAACTGACCGGATACATAAAAAGCAACGGAATCCGGTCCATGCTCGGTAATGGCAGCGGAGAAACGCGCTGCCACAAGATTGAGTGCCTCATCCCATTGAACGCGCCGATTATCGATCTGCGGATAGAGCAGTCGACCGTCGAGATTTATAGTTTCGGCCAGCGCCGATCCCTTGGAGCAGAGCCGTCCAAAGTTTGAAGGGTGATCAGGATCACCCTTGACGCGAATGGCTCCGTCATCGTCCGTTTGAACGATAACGCCGCAGCCTACACCGCAGTAGGGACAGGTGTTTTTCACCTCAGCTGCCATTTATTCTGCCGCCATCATGAGACTATCAAGCGCAATGGAAAGCTTGCCATCTTCATTGCGCACCGGGATGGTTCGGACTTCGCCTTCGTCTGCTCCCAGTGCTTTGCCCGTTTCAAGCGAGATCACCCAATTATGCAGCGGGCAGGTTACAGCCGTGCCATGCACGATACCCTGGCTCAGCGGCCCTCCATTATGCGGACAATGATCGTCTATGGCGAAAACCTCGTTTTCCGCCGTGCGGAAGACCGCAATCTTGCCCTGTGGTGTCTTTATGCAGCGCGCGCCGCGCAAAGGAATGTCATGAATATTGCCGATATTTATCCAGTTCATGCCCATTACTCCGCAGCTTCGGGAAAGCCGATGGTCGCCATCGGACGGAATTCGTGCTTGTCTTTGCCTGAGACGCGTTCCGACCACGGGTCAACCTGCGCAAATTTCTGCGAGAAGACGAACCGGTCGTAAAAGGCTTCACGCTTTTCGGCATCGCCCATGATTTGTCGGCGGATTTCTTCAATGCCGATCCGCTTTGCCCATTTATAAATGCGCTCCAGATAACGGGCCTGCTCGCGATACATCTGCGTAAGCGCTACTATGTGTTCGAGCGCTTCGTCTTCGGTCTTCACCAGGCCAAGAACTTCGGTTCCCTTGATGTCGAGACCGGCGGCACCTGCGAAGTGAATCTCAAAACCGGAATCCACGCAGATCACGCCAATATCCTTGCAGGTCGCCTCAGCGCAGTTGCGCGGGCAGCCGGAGACAGCAAGTTTCAGCTTTGCCGGGGTCCACGAGCCCCACATGAATTTCTCAATGCGGATGCCAAAGCCTGTTGAATCCTGCGTTCCAAAACGGCACCAGTCTGAGCCCACACAGGTTTTTACGGTACGCAGACCCTTGGCATAGGCTTGTCCTGAGACGAAACCGGCCTTGCCGAGATCAGCCCAGACGGCAGGCAAGTCTTCTTTCTCGATGCCCAGAAGATCGATACGCTGACCGCCAGTGACCTTGACCATCGGGATTTCAAACTTATCGACAACATCGGCTATGGCGCGCAATTCGTTGGAACTGGTGACGCCACCCCACATGCGCGGCACCACAGAATAGGTCCCGTCCTTCTGGATATTCGCATGCACGCGCTCATTGATGAAGCGAGACTGATAGTCGTCCGCATATTCATCCGGCCAATCGCAGACCAGATAATAGTTGAGTGCCGGACGGCATTTGGCGCAGCCGCAGGAGGTTTTCCATTCCAGTTCCTGCATGACTGCCGGTATGGATTTTAGTCCCTTGGCTTTTATCAGGCGGCGCACATCATCATGCCCAAGGTCTGTGCATTTGCACATGGGCTGTACGGTCGCCGGATTGTAGCTGTCGCCAAGGGTCAGCGCCATCAGTTGCTCGACGAGCCCGGTGCAGGAGCCGCAAGAGGCCGAAGCCTTGGTATGGGCGCGCACGTCATCAAGAGACGTTAGCCCCTTGGCGATTATGGTTGAGGTGATCTTTCCTTTGCAAATGCCGTTACAGCCGCAGATTTCCGCATCATCTGGCAAGGCTGCAACGGCCGCCATAGGGTCCAGTGGGGACCCTCCCTGATAGGCTTGACCGAATATAAGCGTCTCGCGCATCTCGGAAATGTCTATGGATTTTTTCTGAAGATCGCTAAACCATGCGCCATCAGAGGTTTCACCATAAAGAACGGTTCCGATGATGCGATTGTCTTTGAGAACAAGCCGCTTATAGACGCCTGCTGTTGCGTCACGAAGCACGATCTCCTCACGGTCATCACCTTCAGAAAAATCACCAAGAGAAAATAGATTAATCCCTGTTACCTTGAGTTTTGTCGGGGTATCTGAGTGGACAAAAGCGGGTGACCTGTCACCGGCGAGATGCGATGCTGCAACCCGTGCCATCTCGTAAAGCGGTGCAACAAGACCATAGACCATACCGTTTACTTCGGCACATTCACCAACGGAATAGATGTCTCCATCAGATGTCTGCATGCCTGCATCGACGACGATACCGCGATTGACAGCAAGGCCTGCATCGCGGGCCAGGCTCATATTCGGACGAATGCCGACCGCCATAATAACCAGTGTGGCCGGAATTACGCGGCCATCATCCAGTTCTATTCCTTCAACCCTGCTTTCACCGATGATCGCCTTGGTGTTTGCTTTACAAATCACCTTTATGCCGCGTTCCTCGATAGCTTTTTGCAGCAAATATCCGGCGGCGGGATCAAGCTGCCGTTCCATAAGCGTGGGCATGACATGCAGTACGGTTACATCCATACCGCGTGCGCTAAGGCCCGCTGCCGCTTCAAGCCCCAGCAAGCCGCCACCGATGACCACAGCCTTTTCACGTGATTGCGCAGCGAGCAGCATCGCCTCGACGTCATTGAGATCACGATAGCTGATTACGCCCGGCAAATCCTTGCCAGGAACCGGAATAATGAAGGGTACGGAACCGGTGGCGATCACCAGTTTGTCATAGTTTTCAACGACACCATGATCGGACGTAACAGTCTTAGCGGCGCGATCGATCGCAACGATCTTGTGGCCCTTATAAAGCGTAATGCCGTGATCGATGTACCAGCCGTCACCATGAATGATGATTTGTTCATAGGTCTTTTCACCGGAAAGAACCGGCGAGAGCATGATGCGGTCGTAGTTGACCCGTGGCTCCGCGTTGAAGATCGTGACGTCGTAGCGCTCAGGAGTCTTTTCGAAAAGATGCTCCAGCATACGCCCCGGGGCCATGCCATTGCCGATGATAACGAGTTTTTCAGCCATGTTTTTACTCCGCAGCTTCAACGAAGCGGTGGCGTTCGTAGAGAAATTTGAGGACTGCCTCGCGGCATTTGAGATATGTGCGGTCGGAAGCCAGCTCGATGCGGTTGCGCGGTCGCGCTATCGGCACTTCCAGCACTTCGCCGATATAGGCGGCTGGGCCGTTGGTCATCATCACAATGCGGTCGGACAGAAGCACAGCCTCGTCGACATCATGCGTAATCATCACCATCGTGTTGCCGAGGCGGGAGTGGATCTCCATGACGGCATCCTGCAAATGAGCGCGGGTGAGCGCATCAAGAGCGCCGAATGGCTCATCGAGCAGCAGGATTTTCGGCTCCATCGCCAGCGCACGCGCAATGCCGACACGTTGCTTCATGCCGCCGGAAATCTCGGAAGGCCGCTTATCTTTGGCATGCACCATCTGTACGAGATCGAGATTGGCCATAACCCAGTCGTGCCGTTCGGCTTTGGACTTGCTGCGGCCAAACACTTTTGAGACAGCGAGATTAACGTTTTCATAGACTGACAGCCAGGGCAGCAATGAATGGTTCTGGAAAACGACGGCGCGTTCTGGTCCCGGTGCATTGACCTCGCGGTTTTCAAGAAGCACAGCGCCGACGGATACCGGCGTAAGACCTGCGATCAGGTTTAAAAGTGTAGACTTGCCACAACCCGAATGGCCGATGATCGAGACGAATTCGCCCTTGGAAATTGTGAGATTGATGCCTTTGAGGACTTGGGTCTGGACACCGCCGCGATCAAAATTTTTGTCGATATGGTCGAGTTTCAGATAGGCGTTCATGACAAGCCTCCTTAGTTCGCAGCCGCGCCGCGGGTGATGAGTTTGCCGAGCGCTGCCACGAGCTTGTCGAGGATGAAGCCCACGACCCCGATGTAAATGAGCGCGACAATGATGTCGGTGAGGCGCGACGAGTTCCACGCATCCCAGATGAAAAAGCCGATACCCACACCGCCGGTGAGCATTTCAGCGGCAACAATGGCAAGCCATGACAGACCCACACCGATGCGTAACCCAGTGAAGATATAGGGAGCTGCCGACGGCAGCATGATCTTGAAAAAGAATTCGAACTGGTTGAGCCGCAGCACCTGTGCGACATTGCGATAATCTTGGGGGATGTTGCGCACACCCACGGCAGTATTAATGATGATCGGCCAGATCGAAGTGATGAAAATCACAAAGATGGCCGATGGGTTGGCATTCTGAAAAGCGGCGAGCGATAGTGGCAGCCATGCGAGCGGTGGCACTGTGCGCAGAATTTGGAAGATCGGATCAAGGCCACGCATCGCCCAAACCGATTGGCCGATGATTGCGCCAACAACGATGCCTGCAATTGCGGCAAGACCGAAGCCGTAAGCTACACGTTCCAGCGAGACGAGAACACGCCAGCCAAGACCAATATCCTGCGAACCGTAATCGAAGAACGGGTGGGCGATCAGATCATAGCTGTCAGCCCAGACTTGCGACGGAGGGGGCAGCGTAGCCCCCACTTCCGAACAAAGCACCTGCCAGATCAACAAGATCGCGACCAGCACGATGAGCGGCGGCAAGACGTTGCGGGTGACGGAAAGCACGATGCGTTTCGGCTTGATGCGTGAAGTCGGTCGCTTTGGAAGAGAAATCACTCCACTGCTCTGCTTTGGCAGTGCAGTGGGCTGAATTTTCTCGCTACGAGCAAGAGCTGACATATTTTGTCTCCGGAAGAATTGTGGTGTCAGGATGCAGCCCTGATCGAAAGGCTTTCGAGATAAGCGGACGGGTTTTCAGGGTCGAAGACCTTGCCGTCGAAGAAGGTTTCTTTTCCGCGCGAGGTCGTTGCCGGAATATCGCTGGCTGCAACGCTAAGTTCAGCGGCCGCTGCACGCCAGATATCTTCGCGATTGACCTGATCGACGAGGGTCTTGATGTCGAGATCGGGGGCTAATTTGCCCCAGCGGATATTCTCGGCGATGAACCAGATGTCGTGGCTTTTGAACGGATACGAAGCGCCGTTTGCCCAGAATTTCATGAACAGATCAGTGCCATGGGCGATACGGCCATTGCCGTAATTAATGTCGCCCTTCAATCGTCCGGCTATGTCTTTGGGTGGCGCGTTCAGCCACTGCCTCTTGCCAAGGATAGCTGCCATCTCATCCTTATTTTCCATGCTTTCACACCATTGCTGGGCTTCCATAATCGCCATGACAATAGCTTTGGCTGCATTTGGATTTTTCTCGACCCAGTCAGCACGCATGCTGAATGCCTTTTCAGGATGTGCTTTCCAGAGTTCGCCGGTCATGCAGGCTGTAAAGCCGATCCCCTGATTGACCAGTTGTTCATTCCAAGGCTCGCCAACGCAGAAAGCATCCATGGTGCCGACCTTCATATTGGCAACCATCTGCGGCGGTGGAACGGTGATGGTGGAGACGTCCTTATCGGGATCGATACCGCCTGCTGCCAGCCAGTAACGCACCCAAAGATCATGCGTGCCGCCCGGAAAAGTCATCGCGACCTTTACCTCATTGCCCGCAGCCTTTTTTCTGTCGAAAGCCTCTTTGAGCTTTGAAGAATCCAGTTGCACGCCGGTCTCTGCATATTCTTTACCAACCGAAATGCCCTGACTGTCGGTATTAAGACGGGCAAGGATTGCCATCGGAACAGGCACTTTGTTCTGCGTCACGCTGCCCGTCTGCATAAGGTAAGGCATCGGCGAGAGGATATGCGCGCCATCAATGCCATTGGCAGCGCCGCCAAGAACCAGATTATCGCGCGCTGCTCCCCACGAAGCCTGTTTGACGACTTCGACATCCGGCATACCGTGTTTTTCAAACAGCCCTTTTTCCTTAGCGATGATCAGCGGCGCGGAGTCTGTGAGAGCGATATAGCCAAGCTTTGCGCCGGTGACTTCGGGCGTTGCGACAGCCGCAAAAGCACCTGACGGGAAAGCAGCTTTGATGGCTGCAAACGTAGCGGTCGCCGCTGTGGTCTTGAGTAGCTGACGGCGGGTAACGCCATTGGTAAATATGGAACTCATACGCTTTGCCCTCTGCTCTGGTTTGGGGTCTGGTTTGGCCGACTGCTCGTGGTTGAAAAAATCGCAATAAAAAACGCCGCGCGGAGAATGCTGCCCGGATGGATTCCAGGAACAAAAGCCTTGCGACGTCGGTGTCTTTGCGAACGCTGTTTGGTTCGTCTTACTGCGGGCATCGTTGGCCGCAGTAATTATTAACAAGCAAGTACCGTGCCAGATCGATATTAATTTTTAAGTCACTGATATTATATAGTTTTTTAAAAAGACGTGTTAGCCAGATGATTTTGCAGGGCGAATAAAGACGCCTTTATTTTCAGCGCCTGATGCGGATTGCTCAATTTCGGTGCAGAAGTTTTCGGCATGTACGCGACGATAATGTCAGCTCACCTGGCTTTGATTGCTCACACCAAAAGCGGCAACATAGTCACCGATCAGTGACGGATCAAAAATGTGGCCATCCATAAACCGGTCATCTTCGGCTTTGCCTTCAACGCGGATATCTTCGTCTTGAGGTGCTGCATTGTTTCCCAGAGCTGAACGATAGAGGTCGGGGCGATAAGAACTCATGGTGTGCTTTATGCCGTGATCTGACAATCTCGCCTGACCCCATCGCACTATCTGGCTATAAATCCACAGGGCATGACTTTGGCGTGGATAATTCGCAAAATCCGAATGAAAGCTGAAATAGTTGGCAATTGTGCGCTTCTTTCCGTCGCCGTCGAGGTTGAATTCGCCTGCAAGCACACGACGGATAATATCAACAGGCGCTGCGATATAACGTGGATCGCCCAGAACCTCTGCTAGCCTATTGTGATTTTCTGGCTGGTCGCACCAGCGTGCAGCAGCATCCAGCGAAACAATCAATCGAGATACGGTTTCTGGATGGGAGTCTACCCAATCCGGACGCATTCCGACGACTTTTTCAGGCGCTGATGGCCAGATATCCTGTTTGGTTGCAACAATGCGTCCAAGGCCGCGCTCAGATGCGACCATATTCCATGGTGCTCCAACGCAGAACCCGTCAATCGTCCCGGAAGCCAGTGCGTCTGACGTCATGGGCGGCGGAACCACCACCAGCCTGACATCTGTATCAGGATCAATGCCACCCGCTGCAAGCCAGTAGCGAAACTCGTAATTATGTGAAGAAAACGGGTACGTTACGCCGAATGTGGGAGGCGGCTCGCCATGCGCTTTCATGTTTGCGATGATTTTTGCAAGGGCCTGCGCATTCTCCAGGGCGGTTGCATCTTCTGGAAGGTTGGCGTCTTCGCTCATGCGCGCATAGAGTTTGACCGATAGGGTGATTGCGTTGCCGCCACGCCCGAGTGAGAAGGGGGTAATGGTCGGTGATGGATTGGAGCCGAGACCGAGCATCGAGGCGACAGGCATCGGGGAAAGCATATGGGCAATATCAAACTGTCGGAAGGCCAGGCGATCGCGTATATTAGCCCAGGATATATCTCTGACGAGATCAAGTGTAATACCTTCCTTTTTCGCAAAGCCGAATTCTGCCGCTGCAATCAACACCGATGCATCAACAAGCGGGATAAAGCCGACGCGAACAGTTCGTGAGCCCTCATTGCCTGTGATTGCCGGAGAAGCGCAGCCTTGGTTGTTTGAGAGGGCTATTGTGTCAATCATCGTATTGGCCTTCACCTTCTGCCCGTCTGCTATGTGACTGGATCTGCGCCTCTTGGATCATATCAGATCAACAATCCCGCGGCCGTTACAATGCTCTGAGCAATATCTGACATTTTCTTCTTTTCGTTCATGGCTGTCTGACGCAGCAGGGCGAATGCCTGCTCTTCGGTAATCCCGCGATTTTTCATCAGGATGCCTTTTGCCCGCTCCACAATCTTTCGCTCTTCCAGCTCCGTCTTCGCATTTGCGAGCTCTTTCTGCAGTCTCGAAAATGCATTGAACCGACTAACGGCCATATCGAGGATCGGTTTAACTCGCTCTTTCTTCAAGCCATCGACGATATAGGCAGATACGCCTGCGTCAACTGCCGCTTCAATTGATGCGGTGTCTGACTGGTCAACGAACATGGCGATCGGACGATGCACCGTGCGTGTCAATTGGAAGAGGTGTTCCATCATATCGCGATTGGGATTTTCAATATCGATGACGATGACGTCCGGGAGCAATGTTTCTACGACCCTCGCGATGCCGTTCATCTCGTGAACGACTTTAATTTTCGTATGCCCCGCCTCACGCAATCCCTCCTCGATGATCGAGGCGCGAATGGCGTTCTCATCAATGACAAGAATGGTGAGGTCAAAGTTACCCATGCAATATATTTGACGCAGCTCGGCGTATTTTACAATCCGCTTTGCTTAAAAATTTGCCATATATTATACCGATTAAAATATAGGCATATTTCGCTATTATTTAAGCATGTCTTGCTCTTTAGGAATCTGCTGCAAAATCGCCTTGGGATATTGCGACATGTTGATTGGACGCAAAGAAGAAAATATTGGTCGAAAGATTCAGAGTGTTGATGAACTATGTCAGCTTGAAGCGGATGACGGTCATTTTCTTAGAGCATGAATCTTAATGAAGGTAACGATATCAGTCCGCTTGACGATCTCCAGCGCAAATTTCCCGATCTTTTCGAATCTGCCCTTGAGCTTTGGCCCGGAATATCAGCCATCAGTATAGATATATCGCAACCATGGCCATCGCTTTAGTATCGGTTTCAAGACATCAGGTGCACCGTCCCTTGTCCTGAATACCCGCAGAATGCACGACCAGTAACCGGCAAGCCGCGAGTATCGAACACGATGTGGCGCTTGCGCGCATTGATCTTTTTCCCCGCGTCAAAGCCTCGTGTTCCGCCGTTTTCACCCGTAATCCCGCCACCGTGAGATTATTTCTGGACCGTCGAGAATGGAGGAAAATCCATTGACAGAAGCCGTCATGCACCGCCAGAAGAAGCAATGTAGAGCAGCGCATTCACCATTTCACGCAAGTCCGTCTTTCGAGGGCGTCCAAGCCCTACGGGTGCTGGCATCAGTGGTTCGATGATAGACCATTTGGCATTGGTTAAATCACCTGCGTAACGCGAACTCCGACGTTCATACCGTCGGCTAGCTATTGTAATCGCTCAACCCTTTTTGGCTCAGGCTCTTAGAAAAATCGTCGCGTAGGATTCGGTAGTGTAGGTGTGACGTTCGAAACTCCAGGACTAAACTCTTGGAGAGCTAAGCTTCTGTAATTACGTAAATAGCCAACAAGCCGAGACTGGTTTACAGTTTCAATATTTTCATTCATTGCCTCTGTTGTACAAATATAATTTATTCTGCCGTTGCCTGGATTGAAGAATCTCGGCCTATTGCTCCCACCTCGAGTACTAGTAGTTAGTGGAATCAAAACGACTGAAGTATATTGCCGCACCTCTGAGTTACCATTCACAATGATATTCTCAGTAAAAGATAGATAACGATCAATTAAAAGAAATCTTGCAGGGCCATGCCGCCATACCCCTATTTCTGTTTCAGCAACAATCTGATGGATAACCGTACCTATTACAGACAAGCCATCCTGCTGAAGACGCAACTGATTTGGTCCGTAAGTCCGTAGAGTTCTTATGTAAGGGTCTCTACTTGAGTAGGGAGGGCGATTCCGGGTAAAATAAAGCGCCCAGGTTCTCGGCACGTCTTGGGGGCAGGATGTTGAAATAAAAGCTCAGGGGGCACAATACGTCGACCACTCAAGCCCTGTGCAAACCTTCCCATAAGTCTCTGTCCTGCTTCGAGCGCCGCTTTTCCTGTCTGATAGGTTCCGACCGCTGCACTTGCCACTCCTGTAGCGACTCAAATATACTTCAACGTTTTACTCGCTGATGGATGGGAAGAAGCTGTAGCCTGACTTGCAATACCTGTTGCTCCCGCTGCAATACCCAGCCCAGCACCAATTATTGCGAGGGCGCCGCCGCCAGTCGCGGCTATGAGTATCCCCCCGGTAACGGCCATTACCTCACCCACGATGGGCATCGAGTCAACATGATGCCCTGTTGGGTCTGTATTGTTGATGGGATCGCCTGCGCAGTATGCGTATGCGTTGATCCCGCCACTTCCGAAGGGGCTCATGCTATCGGGTGCTGTGAAGCGGCGCAGGGCTGGCTGATAGAGGCGATAGCCATTGCCAAGCTGATAGCCGTTAAGTAGGTCATTTTTGCGTTCGCCATTATAGCCGAGTGCGCTGGGTCCACCATCTTTGGCCGGCTCCTCACCATAAGGGCCATAAGCCATGGTCTGTTTGGCGCCATTGTTGTCTACACTGAGAATGGACCCATTGGCTTCTGCGCCCGCCGGAATTCATGAAGGGGCAAGTATATGGTCCGTGCCGCCGCAGCACAGGGCGGCATTTACGGAAATACTGTGCAGGAGGCGCTCTATGTTCTCTACGCCTTCGACGCAGAGAAGTTGCCTCTCGATGGCAAGGCCGGAAAATGCACGCTGACATTCACTGATAAGACGCTTCCGCCTGTTGATGCGTTCTGGTCTCTGACCATGTATGACAGGCCAAAACAACTCCTTGTCGATAACCCTGTCGATCGCTATCTGATTAATTCTGCGATGCTTTCAAGTCTCAGGAAAACCGACAATGGTAAGATTGTCCTTTATCTGCAACATGTGAGTCCCGGGCCAGAACTGGAAGCAAATTGGCTCCCCACCCCAACTGAAAACTATTATGCGGTTATGAGACTGTATCTACCAAAGGCGGAAGCGTTAGACGGCGTTTGGATGCCGCCCTCAATCAAAGCAAACTCTCAATAAATCAAGCCGGGGGGTTGGGAGGCCCATCAAATATCGGTATTCTGATACAATCAATCTATAGGCACTGTGAGGGGTTTTCTCAAAGCTTTTGCATAATGCAAAATGTGCACTTCAGTCGAAGCGTATGCGACATTGAGACGAAATGATGCATAAGCAATTGCATAATATAGGAAATTATACATAAATAACGGTGCGAATTTCTGCTAAAACAGAGGTGTATGAATGCAATATTACTCCCGCTTATCGTTTGGAATTTTGCTTTCAACCAGCACTGGCCTGTTTTCAATAAGTGAATCTTTATTGCTGCCGGATAGTGCAGTTGCAGCCTGTTCATTCTCTCCCACCATCGGAAATGACACCTATATATGCGACAGCGGGATATCTATTGGTGGTCTGACGGACACAAACGGCAATAATACGTTGCTTCTGCCTCCCGGTGGCAGCGGAACAGTCAACGGTAATGTGACATTCGGTGCGGGGACGGATCGTATTGAGGTTCATTCAGGCGCGATAGCAGGCAATGTCATACAGGGCGATGGCGCAGATGCTTTTGTGATTTCTGGTGGTACAGTTACCGGGAACATTCAGCAAGGTGCTGGCATCGACGATTTTATTATGACGGGTGGTGAGATAGGATCACTTAATCAGGGTGATGCGCTCGACACATTTTTCATGTCTGGCGGCAGGATTGTCGATGCTTTTGATGATGGTGATTATGCAGTGATGACGGGCGGCCGCATCGGCCGCGTCAATATGAAACTCGACAACAATTACTTTAATATGTCTGGCGGCACTATTGATCGTAATCTTGTTGCAGGTTTCGGCAATGACACAATCATTGTTTCAAATGGCATGATAGGCGGCAATATTAGTGTCAGCGGTGGAACCGATATCATGACGATCACCGGTGGCACGGTGGCTGGTGATATTCTTTTAAGTTTTGGCGAAGACCAGTTCAACTGGAACAGTGGCGGTATTGTCTATGGTAATATCGATATGGGCCCTGACAATGACAGGGCAGTGCTTACCAATCTGACAGATGCCAATATGGGAGCAACGAAACGCCTGACAGGCGGCGAAGGCTTTGATGTTTTGACATTTGACAATGTCAAAACGGGAAAGGTTGACCGGTTCGATAGTTGGGAAACGATCAATCTCACCAATGACACGCGCCTTACATTCGATACCAGCCTGACTTTAGGAGATGTTGGCACCGGAACGGGCACGCTCAATATCGATGCCGCAAGCACCATTTATGGTGGATCTGCACAAAGTGGAATTAATGCGTTTTCAGCAAGCCAGCTTGCCACGGTTTTTAATGCTGGCCGTATTGATCTGACCAATGGTGGGCAGAATACCAGCGATACATTCACAATCAGGGGCAATTATACCGGCCAGAACGGCCTGTTGTTTGTCGATACCGTGTTGGGTGCAGATGCATCGCCATCTGATAAGCTGATTATAGACACAGGCAGCGCTTCCGGCTCCACCGTCATCGTTGTTAACAATGTAAGCGGCACAGGTGCCTTTACTGCATCGGATGGTATCATGGTTCTGCAGGCGCTTAATGGAGCGACGACGACGAACACTGCGTTCTCGCTTAACGGAAGAGTGGCCGCCGGAGCCTATGAATATTACCTTTTCAAAGGTGGCATTTCCGCAAATAGCAATGAAAACTGGTATCTGCGTTCGGCTCTGCTAAGCGGTGCTCAGCCAGCACCCACGCTCCCTGAGGAAAACCTGACGCCTGAAGCGCCCGAAACTTCTGCACCGCCACCTGAATTGGAACAACCGCCAGCTATTTTGCCAGTTGATCCCAATGACCCAGATCCGGAGGACACTTCCGACCCGGTCACCGAAAACGCACAGCAACCTGAAGCGCCACCCGCCCCGCCGCCTGCCGAGGCTGCCAACCCGCCTGGGACTTCGACAGGACAAACAGAAACGCCACAAGTCGGCTTTGAAGGTGCGGTTCCCCCATCACCGGGTGCGACCCGCGTGGAGGGTGATGTTGTCCCGCTCTATCGCACAGAGGTTCCAGTCTATTCTGCCTTGCCGCCTGTAGCACATCATCTGGCGCTAACTTCCCTTGGAACATTTCATGAGCGCCGTGGCGAGCAGGATCTGCTTAGGAGCGGTGGTTATCTGCCTTCCACCTGGGCGCGGCTCATCGGGCAGGATATGGATATGACGTGGAAAGGCACCGTTACACCAGGTATTGACGGCAAGCTGTTCGGAATTCAGGCTGGTCAGGACCTTTGGGGTCGTGAAACGGATAGTGGCCATTCTGATCGCTTTGGACTGTTCTTCGGATATGCCCGTATGACAGGGAATCTGACAGGCCAGGCTCTGGGCTGGAATAATCTGGCTGTCGGTGATTTGGAAATCACCGGGACGAGCTTTGGTGGCTACTGGACGCATATCGGTCCGCAAGGCTGGTATCTCGATGCTGTTCTTATGGGCACATGGTATGGTGGAAGTGCGAGCTTTGACGCAGGACAGAGCATTGATGTCGATGGCCAAAGCGTAACGGCTTCACTGGAAGGTGGCTATCCGATTGCACTGAACGAGACCTGGACGCTGGAACCACAGGCGCAACTTATCTGGCAGAGCCTCTCACTTGATGATAAGGCCGATCAATATTCATCAGTGTCGTTTGATGCAGACAATGCCTGGACCGGACGCATTGGCATGCGGCTACAGGGAACAGAAGATACCTCAATAGGCAAGCTGCGCCCTTATCTGAAAGCCAACCTCTGACAGAACTTCTCGTCAGAGCAGGCAGTTTTATTTGGTGGCGATGCGATTGTAACAAACGTTAAAGGTACTTCACTGGAAGTTGGTGGTGGCTTGACACTCGACTTGACCGAGAAGATAAACCTCTATGCGACTGCCGATTATACCACCAATCTGGGTGGTGAGCGAAATCGCATTTGGGAAGGCAATATCGGGGTAAATGTGAAGTGGTGATTGATGGCACGAGGTAAGCGCGTTAAGCAAATTAGATAGCGACGTATGCATTCCTCACGCGGATTGCAAAAACGCATAATCTTAGACCGTTGCCTTCGCTGAAATCTGCAGCAAAAGCATCCCATTCATTGGTATTTTGACCTAACCAGAAAACACCCGACACCGCTGTCCAGAGCTATTCAACTAAACCCGAGATTCCGCATTTAGCCCCTCGCGGCCGTTTATCGTTAAGAGTAACTTTCCCTGAGGCGGCGGTTAAAACGGCTGAAGATGTCGCAGATACTGGAGAATGGAGCGACAAGAAAGACGGTAATACAACAGAAAAACACGATTTTTTGTGGCGATCTAGCACGGACGGAAATATTAATGATGCAGAAGATCAAGTTTATACTTATTGCCGTTATCTTGACGTATTCGATCCCCGCGATGGCTAATCAACTCGTTTGTTCGGAAACAGAACATCTGCGCTACATGAGAATGGTCAGCGAGGTTGGCGAGATGGGGATCAACCTCGATCCCGTGGGGGAGGATCGCGAGACTTTCGAGAGATTGATAGCTGCATATGAATCCCTCAATCCGCAGGGGCCGAACACCTCGCTTTTTGTCGCACATGTTCCTACGGGTCAGGTTTATAGTCAGATATGTGCGGAAGAGCGCTGCACGATGGAAGAAATGTCAACTCCAGAGCAAGCCTGTTTGATCGATCATATGAACCAATGTAGCTATGTTGCGCTTCGTTTTCGGGGCGAAGAGTTCTGCCTACTCCGTTCGCCGCAAAATTAGATTGTTGATTTTCACCGCGAAAAAAAGCCGTAATTGCGGGTAATTTTTATTGAGAATTGAGCCATGTGACAATCTCTCAACTGTTTTGCGCAGCACAGGACAACGCAGAGATCCCCATGGGAGTTTTTAACATCATTCGCCGAATGTTTCGCGGGATGAGCTATCGATTCGCGCTTGCATGGTGAACTGGTCTTTCACGCAATAATTTTAAAGAAAATGTCGCCTCGGTATGCAGACAACCTTGGGTCATGGCTAAAAATCGAAGCCGGCAAATCGCGTAAACAACGCCGCGTAAAGATCGTCAACGTGAGCAGCAGACAAGCGGGCGCGGGACTTCATTCCGCTGACTTTCGGTGCGGAGCAAGCTTTTCAATTTGATTGGAGCGAGAACTCTGTTGCGCAGGCGGGAGAACGAGCGAACACGCGGGTCAAGGCACCAGGACTAGGTACGCTATTTGGCTTCTCTCCAAATCAGCTGAAATTGGCGGATTCTCCCAAGAAGACAAATCAAACGCAGCGAAATGACCACACCAAGGCGCAGGAGGACAAACCAAGGCGGCGTTTACAAACACCAACAATTCCCGACAAAACACTTATGTTAAATTTTGACGTTTACGGAAACGTCAAAGTGCGCTAGTTTTGCCCCAGATTTGGACTCTCGCCTCTAAAAAGATGAGGCAGAAGGACAAAATGTGGCAAAAATGGCTGGTTTTATGCGTTTTCTGGCCCATTTTTATCACGAAAGGCAGGATGTCATGTGTTTGAGTACATTAATATGACGATCGTGCTGCGAGCATGTCTCCCACAACTGGGAACCCGTTTTGGGAGCAAGGCATGTGTAGGAGTGCAGAATTAAGGTGCTTCGCGTGATTGTGATTAAGCGCGATGCCCTTTGAAATGCAGTTGGAAGCCTGGCCCATTTTATGTGGGGCTGAGCTGGTTATTGATTTGGAGGATTTCGATGCCGAGCTATCGCGCGCCAGTTGAGGATACGAATTTTGTTCTCAATGACGTTTTGAATTATCAGCGTTACAATAATTTGCCGGGCTTTGCCGATGCGTCGCCCGATGTCGTTGAGGCTATCCTGTCTGAAGGCGCAAAGCTTGCCGAAGGCACATTGTTTCCCGTTAATCATATAGGCGACCAAAAGGGTTGCATCCGCGCAGCCGATGGTTCGGTGAAGACGCCTGAAGGCTTCAAAGCCGCTTATGATCAGTATTGCGAGGGCGGTTGGCTTGGTCTTGCCGTACCGGAACAATATGGCGGGCAGGGACTTCCTTATCTGCTGCACACGGCGGTCGGTGAATATATGTCGTCGGCCAATATGGCGCTCACCATGTATCCGGGTCTGACCCAAGGTGCAATTGCAGCGATCCTGACACATGGCAGTGATGAGCAGAAAGATACCTATCTGCCGAAAATGGTGGAAGGAACCTGGACAGGTACCATGAACCTGACCGAGCCGCATTGTGGTACGGATCTGGGTCTGTTGCGCTCGACTGCCAAGCCGCAGCAAGATGGTTCCTATAAGATTTCCGGCCAGAAGATTTTCATCTCGGCCGGCGAACATGACATGTCGGAAAACATCATCCATCTGGTGCTTGCGCGTATTGATGGCGCACCGGAAGGCGTGAAGGGTATTTCGTTGTTCATCGTGCCAAAGTTCATTCTCGACGCTGATGGCAATCCGGGCGAGCGCAACGGCGTTTCCTGTGGTTCCATCGAAGAAAAAATGGGCATTCACGGCAATGCCACATGTGTCATGAATTATGACGATGCGACGGGCTTCCTGATTGGTGAAGCACACAAGGGTCTGCGCGCCATGTTCACCATGATGAATGAGGCGCGTCTCGGCGTGGCTTTGCAGGGGCTTTCGATTGCTGAAACAGCGTATCAGAATGCAGCGATTTATGCGCGTGAGCGTATTCAGGGTCGTGCGCTCACAGGTGCCGCAGCGCCGGATAAGAAGGCTGATCCGATTATCGTGCATCCCGATATTCGCCGTAACCTCATGAATATTCGCGCTTTTAACGAAGCGGGCCGTGCGCTCATTCTCTGGACTGCATTGAATTCCGATATTGCGCATCGTTCAGGCGATGACGCGGAACGTCAGACGGCTGACGATCTCGTTGGTTTGCTGACGCCGGTGCTTAAAGGTGTTCTGACTGATAAGGGTTTTGAACATGCCGTGATGGCGCAGCAGGTGTTTGGCGGACATGGCTATATTGAAGAACATGGCATGAGCCAATATGTGCGCGATGCACGCATCGCCATGATCTATGAAGGCGCAAATGGCATTCAGGCGCTTGATCTGGTGGGGCGCAAGCTTGCGCTCAATGGTGGCCGTGCGGTCACTGCTTTCTTCAAGGAAGTTGGTGATTTCTGCGAAGAAAACCGTGAGAATGAAAAGCTTTCTTTCTTCACCAAGCATTTGAAGAAGGGTCTGAACGATTTGCAGGCAGCGACCATGTGGCTGATGCAGAACGCAATGGCAAAGCCCGACAATGCTGGTGCAGCATCCAATGATTATATGCATCTTTTTGGTCTGGTAGCGCTTGGACTAATGTGGGCGCGTATGGCCAAGGTTGCAGAAGAGAAGCTTACTGCAGGCGAAGGCAACAAGGCCTATCTTGAAGCCAAGCTCGTCACCGCACGTTATTATTTCGAGCGGATCATGCCGGAAAGTGCAGCGCATCTTGGCCGTATCCAGTCGGGTGCGGATAGCATGATGGCGCTCAACGCGGACGCATTCTGAGGTTTTGAGGATAAAGGCCGGGCTTTTTGAGCCTGGCCGGAAGGAGTGAAAATGGCAGAGGCATATATTTACGATCACGTTCGTACGCCGCGTGGGCGTGGCAAAAAGGATGGCAGCCTGCACGAAGTGCCTGCCGTTCGTCTGGGCGCGAAGGTTCTTGAATCCTTACGCGACCGCAACGGCATAGATACTGCAAAAGTCGATGACATTATTTTTGGCTGTGTCGATCCCGTCGGTGAAGCAGGCGCGGTTATCCCGCGTTCGTCGGCATTTGAAGCAGGCTATGATTTCAAGGCACCGGGCATTCAGATTTCGCGCTTTTGTGCTTCGGGTCTTGATGCAATCAATCTGGCAGCAGCCAAGATTGCGTTTGGTGCAGATGATCTGGTGATTGCCGGTGGCGTTGAAAGCATGTCGCGTGTCGGCATGGGTATGTCGGGTGGTGCATGGTATATGGACCCATCTGTCGGCTTTCCCGGTCGCTTCATGCCACAGGGCGTTTCTGCTGATCTGATCGCTACAAAATACGGTTTCTCGCGCGATGACGTTGACGCCTATGCTGTTGAGAGCCAGAAGCGCGCCGCAAAATCGTGGGAAAAAGGCTATTTCAAAAATTCGGTTATTCCAATCAAGGATGAGAACGGCCTGACCATTCTTGATCACGATGAGCATATGCGTCCCGGCACAGATATGCAGGCGCTTGGTCAGCTTAATCCATCCTTTGTGATGCCCGGTGAAATGGGCGGCTTTAATGCTGTCGGCATTCAGGCGCATCCAGAAGTCGAAACTATCAATCACGTTCACCATGCTGGTAATTCCTCAGGTATCGTTGATGGTGCGGCAGGCGTTCTGGTTGGCTCGAAAAAGGCGGGTAAGGCATTCGATATTAAGCCGCGTGCACGTATTCGTGCTTTCGCCAATATCGGATCGGAACCAGCGCTGATGCTGACTGGCCCTGTCGATGTAACGGAAAAGCTTCTCAAGCAAGCCAAGATGAAAATCTCGGACATTGATCTGTTCGAATTGAACGAAGCGTTCGCCGCTGTTGTGCTGCGCTATATGCAGGCTTTCGACATTCCGCATGACAAGATCAACGTCAATGGCGGCGCGATTGCGCTTGGTCATCCGCTGGGCGCAACGGGTGCTATGATCCTCGGCACTGTGCTTGATGAGCTGGAGCGCCGCGATCTCAATACCGCACTGGTCACATTGTGCATCGGTGCCGGCATGGGTACGGCCACGATCATTGAGCGCGTGTAACGGGAGGCTTAAACAATGACTTATGTAAATTTCAAAGTTGAAACCGACGTCGATGGCATTGCTCTTGTTACATGGGATATGCCTGAAAAGTCGATGAATGTCTTCACCGTCGATGCGATGCAGGAACTCAGCGCCATTATCGACGCGACGACCGCTGACGAAAAGGTCAAGGGCGTGGTCATCACGTCAGGTAAGGACACTTTCTCCGGCGGTGCCGATCTGACCATGCTGGAAGGCATGTTCAAGGAATTCCAGAAACAGAAGGCGAAGGACAAGCAGGCCGCTGTTCAGTCACTATTCGACAATGTTGGTCGAATGGGTGGTCTTTTCCGCAAGCTCGAAACCTCTGGTAAGCCTTGGGTTTCGGCCATTAACGGCACTTGCATGGGCGGCGCATTTGAAATGTCGCTCGCCTGTCATGCGCGTGTTGCATCTGATGCGCCGGGTGTGAAAATGGGCCTGCCGGAAGTAAAGGTCGGCCTGTTTCCGGGAGCTGGCGGCACGCAGCGCGTTCCACGTCTTGCCAACCAGCAGGACGCGCTTCAGATGATGACAACCGGCTCAAGCCTGACCGCGCAGCGTGCCAAGGCAATGGGTCTGGTGACTGAAGTGGCTCCAGCTAAGAAGCTTGTTGAAACAGCCAAGAAGCTCATCAAGGGCGGGCTTAAGCCAGTTCAGCCATGGGACGAAAAAGGCTTCAAACTGCCGGGCGGGGCGATTTATTCGGCTGCTGGTGCAAATCTCTGGCCTGCCGCAACCGCCATTCTGCGCCGCGAAACCTCCGGCAATTATCCGGCGGCTCTTGCAATTCTTAAGGCCGTCTATGAAGGCCTGCTGGTTCCATTCGATACAGGCTTGAAGATCGAACAGCGCTATTTCACCGAAATTCTGCAGACGACCGAAGCGGGGATGATGATCCGCTCGCTGTTTGTCTCGCTTCAGGAGTTGAACAAGGGTGCGCGTCGTCCTGCCGATGAAAAGCCCACCAAAATCAAGAAGATTGGCGTCATTGGCGCTGGCTTCATGGGCGCAGGCATTGCCTATGTAACAGCCAAGGCTGGAATTCCGGTGGTGCTGATTGATCGCGATCAGGAAGCTGCCGATAAGGGCAAGGCTCATGCCGCTGACCTGATTGCCAAGGAAATGCAGAAGGGCCGCGCTACGGAAGCAGACAAGGAAAAGCTTCTGTCGCTGATTACAGCAACACCTGATTACTCTTTGCTTGAAGGCGCGGACCTTGTGATCGAGGCCGTTTTTGAGGATCGCGAAGTCAAGCGGGTTGCGACCGAGAAAGCAGAAGAAGTTCTGAAAGCGACGGCAATTTTCGCTTCCAACACCTCGACGCTTCCGATCAGCGGTCTGGCTAAAGTCTCCAAACGTCCGAAGAACTTCATTGGTATTCACTTCTTCTCGCCAGTCGATAAGATGCTGCTGGTTGAAGTGATCCTCGGCAAAAAGACATCTGACAAGGCATTGGCCGTAGCACTTGATTATGTGCGTGCGATCAAGAAGACGCCGATTGTCGTCAACGACACACGCGGGTTCTATGTGAACCGTTGCGTGCTGCGTTACATGGCGGAAGCGTACAACATGCTCGTTGAGGGTGTGCCCGCCGCAATGATCGAAAATGCTGCCCGTATGGCTGGTATGCCAGTGGGTCCACTTGCACTGAACGACGAGACCGCCATTGATCTGTCGCAGAAGATTCTTAAGGCAACGCTTGCCGATCTTGGTGAAAAGGCCGTCGATCCGCGCCATGTGGAACTGGTGGACAAGCTTGTTAATGAGTTTGACCGCAAGGGCCGCAAGAATGGCAAGGGCTTCTACGAATATCCGGCAAAGCCTGCCAAGAAGCATCTGTGGCCGGGTTTGAAAGACCTCTATCCCCAGCAGAACCCGGATAAGATTGATGTGAAAGAGCTGAAAGAGCGCTTCCTCGTCACCATCGCTCTGGAAGCAGCGCGTGTCATGGAAGAGGGCATTGTCACTGATCCGCGTGAAGCCGATGTCGGCTCCATTCTGGCTTTTGGCTTCGCGCCTTACACCGGCGGTACACTGTCTTATATCGACGGCATGGGTGCGAAGAAGTTCGTTAAGCTTGCGAAGGAACTGCAACGCAAATACGGGCAGCAGTTCAAAGCGCCGAAATTGCTTCTCGATATGGCTGAGAGCGGCGAAAGCTTCTATCAGCGCTTTAATCCTTATAAGGGTGAAGCAAAGAAGGTTGCTTAATCAGTCAATTTGGATGGTGAAAAAGCGCGCGGCATATTTATGCCGCGCGCTTTTGTTTTCGATTAAGAAAATTTTCCCTGTAAAAGAGCACATCTTGCGTAAAATCAGGAAATCGGTTAGGTTTAACGCAATATAGGGTGGGGCATTAGGTTTATAATCCTCTTTGGCGGGCCATTTAAATGTTTTCTCATGATAGCGTCTGGGCTGCGATTGATGCCTTAGCAGAACGCAACTCTTTGAGTGCGTCTGGTCTTGCGCGACGCGCGGGACTTGATCCGACGACCTTCAACAAGTCCAAGCGATATGCCGCCGATGGGCGCGCACGCTGGCCTTCGACGGAATCGCTGGCCAAGGTCATGGAGGCGACCGGGGCGACGTTCGACGAATTCACCCGGTTGATCCGGGGTGAGGTTTCGACACCTCATTACGGCGATTATTTACAGGAACCGAGTTCGATTCCGCTGCTCGGCATGGCTGAGGCAGGTGCCGGCGGCTATTTTGACGATGCGGGTTTTCCGGCGGGGCAGGGTTGGGACGTGGTTGAATTTCCTGCAGCACCTAATGATAATGTCTATGCGCTGGAAGTTTCTGGCGACTCAATGTTGCCGCTTTATCGCGATGGCGATACGCTGGTCGTGGCCCCTAATGCACCGGTTCGCCGGGGCGATCGTGTGGTCGTTCGTACTAAAGATGGAGAGGTTATGGCTAAAATCCTGCATCGCCAGACGCCACGCACAATCGAATTGCATTCGTTTAATCCAGAATTTCCCAACCGTGCCTTTGAAACAAAGGATGTCGAATGGGTCGCCCGTATATTGTGGGCAAGCCAGTAATGACAAAACCAGAGAAAAAAAGCCACGCCCGTATCGTTTTCGGCGCTTTTGCCGGATTGACCGGAGCCATTTTGGTGGCCGCTTTTGTTGCACCATTTTATGGTGCGCTTGATCGTCCCGTAACTGTCGTTGAAAGCGGAGAAGGGCAGAGTGAGCCACAAGCAGGAAGTGGCAACGGGATTGTGGTCGAGCAGTTCGATTACAACGAACCGGATAATGACAGCGCCACCGCCCAAGCGACCACACCAGATGCACCACGGAATGACGATGAACAGACAGGGCTGCAGCGTGAGCCAGCGCGTCCGCCATTGAGTGATCTTGGCCTTGCTTCAACGCCGACCCCACCAGAGCCACCGGCTCCCGCAGTGCCAGTCGATACAGATGAGCCGATGCAGCTTTTGCAGCGTCCTGTTGCGATTGCCGCTGGCAAACTTGAAAGTCAGGGGCGCATTGTCGATCTGCAAGGCATAGAAGCAGTGCCAATTGAGCAGGCATGCCAGTCTGCCAACGGGGAAAGCTGGCCTTGCGGCATGCACGCACGCACGGCCTTCCGACAATGGTTGCGCTCGCGTGCCATCCTGTGTCGTTTGCCGCAAAATGACAGCGGAGCAGCTATCGCAACGCAATGCAGCGTCGGCAATGACGATCCTGCTATGTGGCTTGTTTCAAACGGTTGGGCCAGGGCTGTAGCCGGTGGTGCCTATCAGGAAGCTGGTGAGAAAGCGGAAAATGCAAAGCTCGGTATTTATGGCGATAAGCCGGAAACCGCTTTGCCGGAACTGGATAGTGCTCCGAACCTGCCAACGATCATCACGCCCGAAACACTCCAACAACCTGCAGCGCCGCAGCAGCTTGATGGTGATTTCCCACCTGCGCCACAGAATTAGAGCATTCCCGGCAAAAGTGCGTAACGGTTTTGCGCGGAGTAATGGGACATAACAAGCGCTGAGAGCGAGGCGCGCTTTACATGGCGCAAAGCCCTCTCAAGAAAATAAAAAGCCTCGCTCGAAAATTCGGGCGAGGCTTTTTACAAAAGTATCAGTTGCTTATGACAAATCGCCTGCAAGCGCCTTTTTGATCAGCGCACGGGTTTCATCGATGCCATAAAGGGCAACGAAGGAGCCAAAGCGCGGTCCGCGTTCCTGACCGATCAGCACTTCATAGAGCATCTGGAAGAAGGAAACGGATACGCCGGGGCCACCTTCCGGACTTTTCTTGTTGTGATCCTGATAGCGCTCGATTGCACGCGCAACATCGAGAATGGAGTTCTGAATATCGTTGCCATCAGTGCCTGCCGGCAATGTTGCAAGTTTCGCATCCAGCCCTTCAAGCGCTGCACGTTCCACATCGTCCGGTGCGCGGAATTGTTTGGTCGGCTTTACAAAATCATTGAAGTAGCGGATTGCATAGCCAACCAGTGCATCAAGTTCCGGGTTGTTTTCAGGCGTTACACCCGGCGCGTGGCGCGAGATAAAGCCCCAGAGAACACTTGGATTTTCCGCATTAGACGCGCTGACCAGATTGAGCATAAGCGCGAATGTGACAGGCAGGTTCACCTTTGGCGGATTGCCATAATGAATATGCCAGACCGGATTGCTGAGGCGATCCTTCCATTCCTGACGCTCATAGGCTGAAAGATAGGTGAAATATTCATCCACTGCTTTCGGGATCACGTCGAAATAGAGCTTCTTTGCAGTTTTTGGCTTCTGGAAATTATAGAGCGCAAGACTTTCGGTCGGCGCATAGGCCAGCCATTCGTCAATCGCGATACCGTTGCCTTTCGACTTGGAAATTTTTTGGCCGATCTCGTCGAGGAACAGTTCATAGACGAAATGTTCCGGCGCACGACCGCCAAGAATTTCGCAGATACGGTCGTAAATACCGGCATTCGTCTGGTGATCTTTGCCGAACATTTCGAAATCAACGCCAATCGCTGCCCAGCGCATACCGAAATCGGGCTTCCATTGCAGCTTCACATTGCCGCCGGTGACAGGCAGGGTTGTCTCAACGCCGTCTTCATCGTCAAACGTGATAGTTCCAGCCTTGGCATCCACGTTTTTCATCGGCACGTAAAGCACGCGGCCAGACTTGGGCGAGATTGGCAGGAATGGGCTATAAGTGGCCTGACGCTCTTCTCCAAGGGTCGGCAACATCACTTTCATGATGTCGTCGTAACGCTCAACGGCTTTGAGCAGCACCGCATCAAACTTCCCGGACTTGTAGTAATCAGTCGCGCTCGCAAATTCATAATCGAAGCCGAAGGTGTCGAGAAAGCGGCACAGCATGGCATTATTATGCTCTGCAAAGCTCTTATACTCACCGCCAAACGGGTTTGGCACGGCTGATAGCGGCAATTGCAGGAATGGCTCGAGTGCTGCCTTGTCTGGCACATTGTCGGGGATCTTGCGCATGCCGTCGAGATCGTCGGAAAAGCAGATCAGCCGTGTTTTGACCTTGTCCTGCGTCAGAATGCGGAAGGCATGGCGCACCATTGAGGTGCGTGCCACTTCGCCGAATGTACCGATATGTGGCAGACCCGAAGGACCATAGCCGGTCTCGAAGATGACGGTTTCCGGCAACCCGGTCTTTTCATATCGTTTCAGGATTTTCTTTGCTTCTTCAAAGGGCCACGATTTCGCTTCCGCAGCCGCCGCGGTCAGTTCCGGGGTCAGCGTAATTTCGGGAAGGCGGTGCGAAATCATGATTTTTTCCTGATGTCCTGTGAAGGGCTGTAATAGGTGCAAAGTTTAGGCCTAATTGTCATTGCTCTATGGCGCGGCGGAGCCGACACGTCAATCTTTGCTACGGCGATTACGAGCGAATTTCCTTGCGCAAGTCTTACTGGCTCCGTAATTTTTGCGCAAATTGGCTAAGAATTCGATTCTGTTTGGCCCATGCAGGAGCATTTTATGCAAAAGATTTCGCCGCAAGACGCGCTCGTCTACATCATGGTGACGACCTCCGCTGCAGATACGACCATGACCGATGCGGAACTGGCATCCATCAGCAATGTGGTTTCGCGTCTACCTGTTTTTCAGGGCTTTGATGCTACAAGGCTGCCGAAGCTTGCCAGTGATTGCTTAGAAATGCTTTCTTATGAGGATGGTCTGGAACGTATTCTCGATCTTGCACATGATGCAATGCCGGAGAAGCTCTACGAAACAGCTTATGCGCTGGCTGTTGAAGTGGCGGCTGCTGATCTTCATGTCGAGCAGGAAGAGCTTGAGTTTTTGCAGATGTTGCGTGATCGCTGGACGCTGGATGAACTGACCGTTGCCGCCATTGAGCGCAGTGCGCGGGTACGCTTCCGCAAGTTATAATTTGAGTTAAATGGAAAACGGGCGGGGTGGATCCCGCCCGCGTATGAAATAGTAAGGAATTAGCTCACAACGGGAAGGCGTCGAGCTTTACGCCATTCAAGTGCTGACCGCATGAGATGAGCGGCATCGGCGAAGGTTGCATTATCTTTCCAGCGTTCCGCATGGATGACATTTGACGGAACGATGTCTCGCAACGCTTCAAGCGTGTGACGAGGGACTGTGTCGGTGCAGCTCCACAAGCGCCGGAAAACGACGCTGATACGCGTGACCTTACCGTTGATGGCTATGACTGGCTCCGCTGTTTCCAGATTCCAGTCCTCATAGGCATCCACTGCATCCTGAAACGCGTGGTGCAGATAGATCGGTGCGTGACCGTCATGAAGCGGGGGCAGCAAACTAGACATTTCTGTTTCCTCTCTTCCAATAGTGGTTCTGCTTGAGAACATTTACGGAAACTTCGATACAGAACTCCGCAAATGCGGTTTAACAAGAGCTAATGGCTCTCCATATGTGTCGTGCAATCTTCTCCTCACGAAATACGACAACACATAATTAACTATGATCTACGCAATGTGGGGTTCTTGGCAAGAAGATAATTTCTTTTATAAAGCCAGATGAGAAAAATCAGTTCTGCTCTCAAACAGTAAATTTTGTTGTCCATATCCGTGCTTTCACGCGATATGTTCGGTTATGTCAGACCGTAAAGAAGGGACTGATCATCAGTGGTGGACAAGGATACTATCTTGGGTGGCTTGGTCTCGGTCGGACTGCATGGTGTAGTTCTTGCCCTGCTATTGATCACGTTTCCAGTATCAACCCACTCTGTCCAGCCCGAGGATGTAAAAGTCGAGTTGGTTCCTCCGCCACCAGCCGCGCCAGAGAAAAAAATTGACGAAAGTGGCAAGTCTGCACCGGAGCATAAAGCGTTTGAAGCAGCTTCAAATGATGAGAAAGAAAACACCAAAATCGAGCCAGATAGGGACTCTGAACAAGAAGGGTCCGATACGCCTCAACCGATTGAGGGGGCATCCCGGTCCCCTGAAGATAAAACGTCTGGCAGCAAGCCAATTCTCAGCGCTGAAAAATCGTCTTCCAATGTGGCCAGCCTGACAAAGCTGGAGGCACCGATGATTAAGGCTAAGAAAATATATTCAAAAGATGCACTTTCAAATCCACGCGTCAAACAGGCTTTGGGAAAACTTTCTCCCACAGATCGCGTCATTCAGATTTGCGGGATAGAGGCATTGGAACAAATCCGCCATCACCGGCCAGATATTCTTCCCGATATGATGGCTCGCACGGGTGGAGCGCTGACAGAGTCGAGTTTGAAGATGTCGGGCGGTGCCTTTCGAAGTCGTAGCAACTGGTACAACTTGGATTTTGATTGCGCAGTTAACCCCAAAGATATGGTGGTCTCATCGTTCCAATATGCGATTGGTAATACGATTCCCAAAAAAGACTGGTCCCGCAGAGAGTTGCCAGCGGATTAGTATTCTCTCCAAAAGAGAACTAGCTTTCAATATTTATTGCCACTGCGACAGGATTTGCCCTGCAATCCTGTTTGCGCCGGTGTAAACACTGAAATGGGAATTGAGTTTTGGAGGCAGGGATATGGCTCGGTTTGTTGCATCGCGCAGGGCATTTCTGATTGGTTCGACTTCACTTGCGGCTTTGCCGCTTTTGCCGGGGTGGGCGCGGGCAGCGGATGCACCGCAAAGAGGCGGACGGCTTGTCGTTGCAGCCGATTCAGAGCCACGAAATCTTAATCCGGCCATTGTTGCTTCTAACGGCGTGTTTTTTGTCGCAAGCAAAGTTATCGAGCCTTTAGCCGAAGCCTCTTTCGATGGTGAGAACGGGCTTGAGCCGCGTCTTGCGACAAGCTGGGAGGGTTCGGATGATGGGCTGACGGTTACGTTTCGTCTGCGCGAAGATGTCAAATGGCATGACGGTCAGCCTTTCACTTCGGAAGATGTGGCTTTTTCTGCGATGCAAGTGTGGAAGCCATTGCAGAACCTTGGCCGCGTGGTGTTCAAGGCGCTTGAACGCGTTGAAACGCCTGATGATCATACGGCCGTTTTCTATTTCAGCGAACCGACCCCGTTCCAGCTTATTCGCAACGCGCTGCCTGCACTGACTGCCGTTGTTCCGAAACATATCTTTGAAGGCACGGATATTGCTGCCAACCCTGCCAATGAAAAGCTGGTCGGTACCGGCCCTTTCAAATATGCCGAACACAAGACCGGCGAATATTATCGCCTTACGAAGAACGATGATTACTGGGGTAAGGACGAGCCTTATCTGGATGAGATTATCTATCGTGTGCTGCCGGATCGTGCAGCCGCCGCAGGCGCGCTTGAAGCCGAAGAAATTGATCTGGCAGCGTTTTCTGCAGTTCCTTTGGCCGATCTCGATCGTATCTCGAAAGTTCCGGGCCTGAGCGTGATTTCCAAAGGCTATGAGGCGCTCACTTATCAGTTGGTGGTGGAGATCAACCACCGCCGCAAGGAATTGAGCGATCTTAAGGTTCGTCAAGCGATCGCCCACGCGATTGACCGCGATTTCGTTGTGCAGACGATATTCCTTGGCTATGCCAAGCCCTCGACTGGACCTGTCCCACGCTATGACAGTCAGTTCTATACCGGCGATGTGGAGGCCTATCCATTTGATGTGGAGAAGGCGAATGCGCTTCTCGATGAAGCCGGTTACAAACGCGGCGGTGAAGGGGTGCGCTTTGCGTTGAAATTGCTGCCAGCACCCTATTTCAATGAAACCAGACAGTTTGGCGATTATCTGCGCCAGGCGCTGGCCGAAATCGGTATTGATGCGCGCATCTCCAATAATGATTCAGCCGCGCATCAGAAGGCGGTTTATACGGATCATGATTTTGATCTGGCCATTGCCCCGACCGTCTATCGTGGCGATCCCGCTATTTCGACAACAATTCTGGTTGAAAGCGGCATTCCTTCAGGTGTGCCTTTCTCCAATCAGGGCGGTTATGCCAATGCAGAACTCGACGCTGTGATTACCAAAGCGGCACATGAGATTAATGAGAAAGAGCGTACAGCGCTTTATCATCAGTTTCAGAAGCTGGTGGAAGCTGATCTACCACTCATTAATGTCGCTGAATGGGGCTTCATCACGGTGGCGAATGATCGGGTGCAGAATGTTTCCAACAATCCGCGCTGGGCAGTCTCCAACTGGGCGGATAGCTGGATCAAGCAGTGACGCAGCTTCTGGCGCTTTTCAGGAAACGGTTGATCGGTAGCATTATTGTGCTGCTAATTGTGATTACCGGCTGTTTTCTGATGTTGGAACTGGCGCCCGGCGATGCCGTGGATGCCTATGCCGTGAGTTTTGGCGGCGACGCCGAAGCCATTGCCGAATTGCGCGCGCGCTGGGGGCTTGATCAGTCTGTCTGGCACAGGCTAAGCGCTTATCTCGCAGCACTTTTTCAAGGCAATCTCGGATGGTCGGTGAGTTTTAACCGACCTATTCTCGATATTATCCGTGAACGTCTGCCCAACACGCTTTTGCTGATGGGGGCTGCGACTGCACTCTCCTTTGCTGTTGGCTCCGTCCTTGGTATTGTTGCCGGTGCAAAGCCGGGTAGTTTTCGTGACCGATTTTTGTCGCTCACTTCGCTGGTGCTGTATGCCATTCCAGGGTTCTGGCTAGCGCTGGTGCTGGTGATCATGTTTTCAATCAGGCTGCGTTGGCTGCCTTCGAGCGGGATTGAAACTATCGCTTCCGGCAAAGAGGGCTTTGCACGTGCAGCCGATATAGCACGCCATCTGGGGCTGCCGGTTGTCTCGCTCGCACTGATCTATCTGGCACTTTATCTGCGCGTTATGCGTGCCTCAATGGCGGATATCTGGCGTATGGATTTTGTGCGGGCCTTGAAAGCCCGTGGCATTTCGCGTCCACGCATTGTGATGCTGCATGTGGCACGAAATGCGCTTCTGCCACTTGTCACCATGCTGGGGTTACAAGCTGCTTCTATGCTCGGTGGCAGTGTTGTGATTGAAAGCGTCTTTGCCGTACCGGGGCTAGGACGACTGGCACAGGAGGCGGTGGCAAGCCGTGACACGCCGCTGCTGCTTGGTGTTATCCTGACGAGTGCAATCATGGTCATAGCCGTCAATCTGATAGTCGATCTTCTATATTTCTGGCTCGATCCGCGCATCTCTGCGGGAAAGGCAAGATCATGATCGGGCTCAGGTATTATTTTGCAAATGGTGAGGGAGCAGCGGGTGCAGTCATCCTCTTGTTGTTGATTGGCGCCACAGTTTTTGCACCAGTGTTTTTTCCCGGTGACCCGTTGCGCATCGTCGCAACACCCTTGCTCGTTCCTTTTGACAATGCATCCTTCCCACTGGGCACCGACAGGTTAGGGCGCGATGTGCTGGCCGAGCTTTTTCATGCAAGCCGCACTTCGCTGCTTATTGGTTTGGCGGCAGCCGGTGCGTCGCTTCTTTTTGGCACAGTCGTTGGAACGCTTGCGGGCTTTGCCGGCGGTCTGGTCGATGAAGTGCTGATGCGGATAACAGAAGCCTTTCAGACGGTGCCGGGCTTTCTGCTGGCACTGGCGCTGGTGAGTATTGCCGGGCCTTCTTTGCCTGTTATTATTTTAGCAATCGCTCTTTCAAGCTGGACGCAGGCGGCACGTCTGACACGCGGGCAGGTGTTATCGATCCGCGAGCGCGATTATGTGGCATCAGCGCGCGTCATTGGCATGCATCCGTTGGAGATCGCTTTTCGCCAGATATTGCCTAATGCTTTGCCACCTGTTCTGGCGCTGGTCCCGGTGATCGTCGCTTCTGCAATCCTGATTGAAGCAGCCCTTTCATTTCTGGGACTTGGCGATCCAAACCGCATCACATGGGGCGGCATGATTGCCGAAGGCCGCACGGTGCTGCGCTCCGCGCCCTGGCTTTCCATCCTACCGGGCGTGGCGCTGGCATTGACTGTCGTGAGTGTCTATCTTGCGGGGGAAGGCATTACCAACGCAACAGCCCGACGTGAGGTGCAATCTTGAAACCTCTTGTGTGTCTGGAAAGTCTCAGCGTTCACTATGGCGCAGATGCTGCTCTGCAAAAGATTGATCTCAGTGTAGCGACTGGTGAAATTCTCGCCATCATCGGTGAAAGCGGCTCCGGTAAAAGCACTTTGGCCTTGGCTTTGGCCAATCTTCTGCCAGCCGATGCAAGCGTGTCTGGCAATGTCAATTGGGCGCAGGGAGAACCTAAGCCGGGGCGCGATATTGGCTTTGTGTTTCAGGACCCTGCTGCAAGTTTTGATCCACTGATGCGTGTTGGTGGACAATTGATCGAGACAGTTCGCGCCCATGAAAAACTTGATTACGAAACCGCAAAGGAAAGAGCGCTCACGCTGTTGCAGCGGGTTCATATTAGCGCGCCCGATGTCAGCTTCTCGCGTTATCCACACCAGTTCTCTGGTGGTCAGAAACAGCGCATCGCAATCGCGCTTGCGATTGCTGCCGGTCCACATTTGCTGATTGCCGATGAGCCAACAAGTGCGCTTGATACAATTGTGCAACAGGAAATTGTCATGCTTCTGCGCGAACTGGTGCGGGCCGATGGCATGACTTTGATTTTCATCACGCATGATATCGCACTGGCGTCCAATCTGGCAGACCGGATTGTTGTGTTCCGGCATGGACAGATTGCTGAGATCGGAACAGCGCAAGCTATCATCACAAGCCCACAGAGCGATTACACCAAAGCCTTGATCGCTGCCGTACCCGTATTGGAGCCTGATCATGGCTGAAATGCTGATGCAGGCAAGTGAATTGAGCACGCGCTATGGAGACAGTCTGGCGCTTGATCGGCTGAGCCTTGACATCAAAGCCGGTGAAACGCTTGCCTTGGTAGGGCCTTCCGGCAGCGGAAAATCTACGCTTGCGCGTTGCCTGTTGCGATTGCAAGCGCTTGATGCAGGTTCTATCCGATTTGAGGGCAGGGATTGGCTCTCACTCAAAGGGGCGGCTTTGCGCACGCATCGCGCGCGCATGCAGATGGTGTTTCAGGACCCGCTATCCGCCTTCAATCCGCGTGCAAGCGTATATGATCTTTTACGCGAACCGTTGCGCATTCATGGGGTGAAGCGCGATATTGCGGAGCTTCTGCAAAAGGTTGGTCTGGATCCGAAACTTGCACAGCGCGGCGTGCACGAAATTTCTGGCGGTCAGCGTCAGCGCGTGGCGATTGCGCGCGCACTGGCAACCTCTCCGTCACTCATCGTGCTTGATGAGGCCGTGTCTGCGCTTGATACGACTGTGCGTGCTGCAATCCTCAAACTTCTGCACCAGATACAGACGGCCGAAGCTACGGCGTATCTTTTTATAACGCATGATTTGTCAGTTGCGGCCCAGATGGCGGATCGCATTGCTGTAATGGCGCACGGGCGAATTGTTGAGTGTCGCCCGACGCAGGAACTGATTTCGGCACCGCAAGCGCCTGTTACCAAAGCGCTGATTGAAGCGGTGCCAAAGATATTGGTTTAAGCTTTTCCAAGCTCTACGGAACGGTTACGCGCAGCTTCAACCGCTTCTGTTACGAGATTCTTGAGGCGGTCTTCGCCCATCAGCACTTCAAGTGCTGCGGCAGTTGTACCATTCGGACTTGTTACCTGTTCGCGCAGTTTTGTCGGGCTGTCGCTGCTGGATGCTGCAAGTGCGCCTGCGCCCATTACGGTCTGCATGGCAAGCAGTGCAGCTGTTTCGCGCGGCAGGCCAGCCGTCACACCTGCATCGGTCAGCGCTTCTATGAAGTGGAACACATAGGCTGGACCTGAGCCTGAAACGGCAGTGACTGCGTCCATCTGTGCTTCGTCGGAAATGCTTGCAACTTTGCCGGAGGTCTTGAGCAGGCTCTTAACAAAACCGGCATCAGCGTCGCGCACATTGGCGTTCTTATAGGTCACAAGCATGCCTTTGCCGATTGCGGATGGCGTGTTTGGCATGCAGCGCATGATCCGTGCATCGCTACCCAGATGCTGCTCGAAAAACGATACGGGAATACCCGCAGCCACACTGACAAATGTGGTATTTGGTGCAAAGCGCTTATAAGCAGGCAGCACATCGCCCATAACCTGCGGCTTGACGGCAACAAGCACCATGCGTGGATTAAGGTTATCCGACAAGGAATCTGCACTTGAGCACGCATTTACGCCGGCAAGTGCTGCGCGGGTTTGAAGTGCTTCTGCAGGCTCAACGACATGAACATTCTCAGCTTGCAAAATACCGCTGTCCAGCCAGCCTTTCAGCATAGCAAAGCCCATATTACCGCAACCGACGAGAATGACTGTGTCCTGCATAAGAATGTTCCGCCTTGGTTAAATTGATGTGCAGTCGGGTATAGCCTCCACCCGCTGTCATTCGCAAGGCTTGTAACAAAAACTACGCGATTGAAATGAACTGTATATTTATAATTTTATCGTGATTTATTTGAAGCTCATATTCTATAGAATAAGCTCGGCGAAAGCTGCATTTTGGGGGAATGATGGATCCGTTACTTACAACCGGCGTGCCGCCTGCAGAGGCTTTCACGCATGTCCGCATCATCATCGGCATTATTCTCGGCCTTTGCGTTTCGCGTCTTTTGACGGGGCTGGCCCGGTTTATTCAGCATCCGGGTAAGCAGAGAATCTATCCTGTGCATCTGGCATGGGTTGCTTTTATTCTGCTTTCCGTCATCCATTTCTGGTGGTTTGAATTCAGCCTGCGTACGATCCATCTATGGACCTTTGATAAATATTTCTTCGTCATTTTCTATGCAGGGCTTTATTTCCTGCTCTGCACCCTGCTGTTCCCGGATGATATTGGGGAATATACCGGCTACCGTGACTATTTCATTTCGCGGCGCAAATGGTTCTTTGGCATTCTGGCGCTGGTCTATGTTGCCGATGTCGTGGATACTCTTCTTAAAGGGGTCGAGCATTATCAGCTATACGGGATCGAATATCCTATTCGTGTCGGCGTGCTGATTGTTGCAAGTCTCGTTGCCATGTTTACGGATAACCGGCGCTATCATGCGATTTTTGTCAGCGTTGCTTTGCTCTATGAAATTGCCTTCACACTCCGGCATTTTGCGACTTTATCCTGAAACTTCGTCTTTCAGAGATTGTCTTATGCGTTGATGACGCTTATTGGCATGTCTTCTTTACAGAGGCGATGTATCCCAAGACGTCGCTGGCTTAAAACGGAGCGCTCGATATGGCCCAATTGATCGATGGAAAGATGCTCGCCGAGGATGTAGTTTCCACGGTGAAGCTTGAGACCGAAAAGCTGGTGGCTGCCACTGGCGTGGTTCCTGGTATTGCGGTGGTTATCGTCGGCGAAGACCCGGCCAGTCAGGTCTATGTTGCTTCCAAGGGTAAGAAAGCCAAGGAGTGCGGCTTTGTTTCTGTTCAGCACGATTTGCCAGAAGACGCATCGGAAGCAGAGCTTCTCGATCTCATTGACAGCCTCAACAATGATCCGGCCATTCACGGTATTCTGGTGCAACTTCCACTGCCAAAACATATCGATTCAGGCCGTGTGATCCAGACTATCGCACCTGAAAAAGACGTCGATGGTTTCCATTTTATCAATGTCGGAAAGCTTGGTACGGGTGAAGTCGATACTGCCTTTGTTCCCTGTACACCTGCTGGTGCGATGATCATGATCGAGCGCGTTCATGGTCGCGATCTCTCGGGACTGAATGCTGTCGTTATCGGACGATCAAACATTGTCGGCAAGCCGATGTTCAATCTTCTGCTTGCTGCGAATGCGACGGTCACGGTTGCGCATAGCCGCACCAGGGATTTGCCTGCAATTGCACGCACAGCTGATATTCTGGTTGCGGCTGTCGGTCGCCCGCAGATGGTAAGGAGTGACTGGGTAAAGCCTGGCGCGACCGTTATCGATGTTGGTATCAACCGCATTCCGGCCCCTGAAAAAGGCGAAGGCAAGACGCGTCTGGTCGGTGATGTGGATTTTGCGGATGCGGAAAAAGTGGCTGGTGCTATTACTCCCGTTCCCGGTGGCGTTGGTCCAATGACCATAGCCATGCTGATGGCTAATACGCTGACGGCTGCCTGCCGCAGTGCTGGCTTCGAAAAGCCAGTCTTCTGAAAATCTGATCTTCAAGAAAGAAAAGGCCGCATGAAATATGCGGCCTTTTTGTATTGGTGTGTATCTTGTGCGAAAACCGTTTCACACTTTTCAGAATACTGATGCTCCTTCATCGGCACGACCGGCGATCTGTCGGAAAGCACGGAAAAGCTCGCGCCCCATTCCATGCTCATTGCTTGCAAGATCGGGGCGATGCTCAATACGGTCATCGAGAAGTGTATCATTGATCAGCACTTCTAGTGTTCCGTTGACCGCATTCAGCCGAACAATATCGCCATTGTGAATTCTTCCAATGGCCCCCCCATCGAGCGCTTCCGGTGTTACGTGAATGGCTGAAGGCACTTTGCCTGACGCGCCGGACAGACGTCCATCGGTGACAAGGGCCACGCGCTGGCCGCGATCCTGTAAAATGCCAAGGACTGTCATCAGCTTGTGCAGTTCCGGCATGCCGTTGGCCTTTGGCCCCTGATAACGCACGACAGCAATAAAATCGCCGGTCAGGTCGCCCGCCTTGAACGCTGCCTGTAATTCGGACTGATCGTTGAAGACCTTTGCTGGTGCTTCAATAATATGGCGTTCCGGCTTCACAGCCGAAACCTTGATGATTGCATTTCCGATATTGCCGGTCAGAACTTTAATGCCGCCGGTTAGCTGGAAGGGTGAGGTGATCTTGGCCAGAACCTTATCGTCGCCACTTTTTTCCGGCACTGGCTCACGCACGACAGTGCCGTTTGGACCGAGCTTGGGTTCAATCGCGTAAGGCCGCAGACCTTCGCCCCAGACGGTACGCACATCTTCATGCAGAATGCCGCCATCGAGCAATTCGCGGATGAGAAAGCCCATGCCGCCCGCTGCATGGAAATGGTTCACATCGGCGAGACCATTCGGATAAACCCGCGCCAGAAGCGGAACAACATCAGATATTTCAGAAATATCCTTCCATGTCAGCTTTATGCCTGCCGCCGCTGCCATGGCAATCAGATGGATGGTGTGGTTGGTCGAGCCGCCGGTGGCGGTCAACCCGATGATGCCGTTGACGAAAGAACGCTCGTCGAGCATTTCGCCCACCGGCGTATAATCATTTCCGCAGGCGGTGATTGCGAGCGCGCGCTTGGCGGCTTCGCGGGTCAGTGCGTCGCGCAAAGGGGTGCGGGGATTGATGAAGGACGAGCCGGGCAGGTGCAGCCCCATGATTTCCATCAGCATCTGGTTGGAATTGGCCGTGCCATAGAAGGTGCAGGTGCCGGGGCCGTGATAGGATTTTGACTCCGATTCAAGCAATTCAGCACGTCCGACCTTGCCTTCGGCATAAAGCTGACGGGTCTTTGCTTTTTGATCATTGGGCAGGCCGCTTGTCATGGGACCCGCTGGAATAAATACCGCCGGCAAGTGTCCAAACGTCAGTGCACCGATAATCAGCCCCGGCACGATCTTGTCGCAGACGCCGAGATAGACGGCAGCATCGAACATATCATGCGACAAGCCGACAGCCGCAGCCATGGCAATGACCTCGCGTGAGAACAGCGATAACTCCATGCCAGCAAAACCCTGCGTGACCCCATCGCACATGGCAGGCACGCCGCCTGCAACCTGCGCCACGCCACCAGCTTCGCGTGCTGCCTGACGGATAAGTTCAGGATAGGTTTCAAAGGGCTGATGCGCCGAGAGCATGTCATTATAGGCGGTGATAATGCCAAGATTTGGCACGACATCTGCGGTGAGTGCCGCTTTGTCATTCGGTCCGCAGGCTGCAAACCCATGCGCAAGATTTGCACATCCAAGCACTGCGCGGTGAGGCTTGCGGGAAGCAGCCTCTCGCACGCGTCCGAGATAGGCTTCCCGGCCAGGTTTCGAGCGCTCCACGATGCGCTCTGTGATTTCTTTTATGCGTGAATGCGCGGTCTGCGTTGTCATGGGTATCACCTGCTGAAATAATGCGAGGTTTGCCTGTGGCTATATAAGTATATGCAATCCACAATCCCAAACGCTGACTATTGCGCCTTAGCGAGATTGTTAGCTGGTCCAGTAAAGTTGTATCGGTTTGCGGGCATGGCGGAACACCGCGCGTACCGGCATTTCACTTTCATTATCGCCCGCGAGTGCCTTCTCAAGCGTTGCCTGCTTGGCGGCACCTTCGATGTGCAGAACCAGCATGTCGGCTTCCACCAGCAATGGCAGAGTGAGTGTCAGACGCTTTTCGCCTGCACCTTCTGCATGGATTGGCAGGACGACGGCTTTGGTTTTGGCATCAATTGCCTGATCAAGCCTGTCGGCATTGGGAAAGAATGACGCCGTATGGCCATCATTGCCCATGCCCAGCACAACAACATCGAATGGACGGTGCAGGGCATCAATGCGGTTAGCGGCGGCAAGTGCTGCGGTTTCTGCAGTCGCGGCCGGATTATAGAGGCCGACGAATTTTGCGACGCCTGCATGATCGCGCAACAGATGATCACGCACAAGCTTTTCATTCGAGCGTTCACTGGTTGGCGCTACAAAACGCTCGTCGACGAGCGTGATGGTGACCAGCGTCCAGTCGATCATCTTGCGGGAGAGAATGTCGAACAGCTTGAGCGGCGTGGTGCCGCCGGAAACGGCAAGCGTTGCCTGTCCCCGTTCAGCGATAGCGGCAGCCAGCTTATTTGCAATCGCTTCAGAAAGCGACTGTGCCAGTTCCGTTCCGCTGTTAAAATCGTGCCGTTCGATGCTCATGCCATACCTTTCAAGTCAGTCCAGAGCGAGCACTACCCAAATCGGGTGCCTGCGCTCGCTCTTTTTTTGGCACAAAGACTGATCCGGAAATGTCTGTCAACGCCTCCGGTGTACCTATTGTCAGCTTTCGTGCCAGGTGCGGCCATCGCGCTCGATCAGAGCAATGGAAGAGGACGGACCCCAAGTGCCGGAGGTGTAGCCCTGAACCTGCTGGTTGTTCAACTCCCAACCCTGAAGGATCGGATCAACCCAGCGCCATGCAGCTTCCACTTCGTCACGACGCATGAACAAGGTCTGATTGCCACGAACAACGTCCATGATCAGGCGTTCATAAGCATCCGGGTTACGTTCGCTGAACGATTCGGCAAAGCTCATGTCCAATGGAACGTGACGCAGGCGCATGCCGCCCGGACCTGGGTCCTTGATCATCAGCCACTGCTTCACGCCTTCATCAGGCTGCAAGCGAATAACGAGCTGGTTTGCCACGACCTTACCGGCATTCTCACCGAATATAGAATGCGGGATTGGCTTGAAAGTGACGACGATTTCCGACACGCGGGTGGCAAGACGCTTGCCCGTGCGCAGATAGAACGGAACGCCAGCCCAGCGCCAGTTGTCGATCTCGGCTTTCAGCGCCACGAAGGTTTCGGTGTTGCTGGTATCGCTGCCAAGATCATCCAGATAGCCCTTTACAGGGCCGCCTGCGGAGGCGCCGGCGCGATATTGTCCGCGTACGGTAACGTCTTCGACATTGGCCGTGGTGATCGGCTTCAATGAGCGCAGCACCTTGACCTTTTCGTCATGCACGGCATCGGCCTGAAGCGATGCTGGCGGTTCCATGGCGACGAGGCAGAGAAGCTGGAGGATATGGTTCTGCACCATATCGCGCAGTGCGCCTGCGGTATTGTAATAACCTGCGCGGCCTTCAAGCCCAACTTCTTCAGCAACCGTTATCTGCACATGGTCGATATGTGCGGAATTCCACAGTGGCTCATAAAGCGCATTGGCAAAGCGTAGCGCCATCAGGTTCTGAACGGTTTCCTTGCCCAGATAATGATCGATACGGAAAATCTGGTCTTCGCGGAAAACACTGCCGATGGTGTCGTTGAGCGCATTGGCGGATTCGAGATCGCGGCCAATTGGCTTTTCAACAATAATACGTGTGTCGCGGGTAATCAGGCCATGCGACTTGAGGCGGCTGGCAATGTCGCCAAACAGTGTCGGGCTGACTGCGAGATAAAAAGCGCGAATCTTTTCCGGCTTTTTGCCAATGACTTCCTTGAGTGCTGCCCAGCCATCTTCGGATTTTGCATCAACTGCGACATAGCTAAGGCGTGCAATAAATGCATCGACTTCCTTGGCATCGATTTCAGCAGGTTTGACGTGCTCGTTGATCGCATCGCGCGCAAAATTACGATATTCTTCATCGGTCATGGCACTGCGTGAGGCACCGATGATGCGCGTTGGCTCACTGAGCTGACCCGCACGCTGACGCTGATACAGCGCAGGAATCAGTTTGCGCTCGGCAAGATCGCCGGAACCGCCAAAAACGATACAATCGAAGGGCTCTACCGGTATTATCTGGCTGGTCATATATTGCTCTCTTCTATTTTAACGCAAATCAGACTCTTAATAACAGAATGCGATTTTCGCGCACCCTCTGTCTATAATCTAATCGATTTAAATTCAACTCTCCAATGTAACATTCTCGCGAATGTTATCAATTACGGCTGTCATTCCACATCGGTTAACCGCATATGCATATATGAAGTGTTCAAGATAGCGCGATATTACATATGTGTGTCGGGTAAAGTTTGATGTGATTTGACGGGCGGATTTTAATGAACATCCGCGAAAGGAGCATGACATGAAGAGGCTGCAGGACAAGGTTGCGATTATTACAGGTGCCGGATCAGGTTTTGGTTCTGCCATAGCGCGACGCTTTGCAGCCGAAGGTGCGAAGGTGGTGCTTGCCGATGTGAATGTGAAGCGACTTGAAGATGAGCTTATCGATATTGGCGATCATGCAATCTCTGTACAGGCAGATGTGTCACGCAAGGATGATATGGAGCGGCTGGCACGTGCGGCGTTTGACAAGTTCGGCCGCATCGACATCATGGTCAACAATGCTGGTTTTACGCATCGCAACATGCCGCTGACTGACGTGGATGAGCATAATTTCGATCTCATCAATGCGGTGAACATGAAGGCGATTTACTATTCGACGCTGCTGGTCGTGCCGATTATGGAACATCAGGGCAGTGGTGTGATTATCAACACGGCGTCGGCAACTGCAAATCGCCCGCGCAAGGGCTTGAGCTGGTACACGGCCTCAAAGGGCTGGGTGGTCAGTGCGACTAAGGCCATGGCGCTTGAGCTCGCCGATAAGAATATTCGCGTCAACTGCATCTGCCCGGCTGAAAGTGACAGTGAAGCGCTCGGACTTTTTCTGGAAGAAGACACACCTCAGGCGCGCGACAGCCTGAAAGGAACAATCCCGCTTGGCCGTTTTTCGAAGCCCGATGATGTCGCAGAAGCAGCGCTTTTCCTGGCTTCCGATGCATCTTCAATGGTCACCGGAACAGCATTAAGCGTCGATGGTGGTTACTCCATCTGACGCTCGTTTTTCAGCTGTCAATTCTGAGAGGCTTTTCTCAGAACACCCCAGTTATACGCAGCACCTGCGCCCATGAGTACGGACGTTGCGATGAACACGGCGGGCATGCCGAGCTGCCCGCCCACAAAGCCTCCTGCAACCGGGCCTGCGACCTGACCGACATATTGCGCTGACACAGAAAGTCCGAGCACGCTGCCTGCAACGCGGTCTGGAACATTGTGCCGGATGACGCTGCTGATACAGGGAAGCAAGCCGCCCAAGGCAAGTCCCATCAGAAAACGCAAACCGATCAACTGCCATGCATCTGTCACGAAAGCCTGCGGAATAAGCAGAAGTGCTGCAATCGTCAGCGCACCAATGATGACGCGTGTATGGCCAATGCGGTCTGCAAGTCGGCCAAGCCTAGAGGCAGAAAGGATGCTGCCAAGCGCGCCGACTGCCATCACCACACCGGATATCATTGTCACTCTGGCCTGATCCTCAATCAGTTGCATGACATAGACGGTGATGATCGGCTCAATGGACATATTGGCAAACATCAAAAGCATGCCTGTGGCCAGCATAGCCATGACCGGTTTTCGATCCGGAATAGCTGACCAGACGGATTGCTTGTTCTGTTGCTTGCTGCGTTTTGGTAGTTTGCGTTCTTCGCGGATCAGAAATGTTGTGGCAAGAAAGGTCAGGAAAATCACGCTGCCAGCGAGCCAGAAGGTGGCGCGGATACCGATCAGTGGCGGCAATGCGCCGCCCAGCAACGGCCCGGCAAGATTGCCGCCCATAATGCCTGCCGAAAGTGCGCCGAGCGCCCAGCCGGTTTTGTTTTTGGGTGTTTGTGTCGCGACGAGGATCATCGAGCCTGACGAATACCCGCCTGCAATGCCAACGAACAATCGCAGTGCTACAAGTTGCCAGATGCTGGTGACCATGCCCATCAACGACATTGCAATGGCCATGCCAAGGCTTGCGCGGATCAGCATCAGCTTGCGGCCATAGCGGTCGCCCAGTTTACCCCAGAAAGGGGCAACGATTGCTGCCGCCAGAAAAGTCGCACCATAAGCAATGCCCGACCATTGAACGATTGCGGCTTCATCGGCCACGCCGAGTTGCGCCACATAAAGCGGGAGGAACGGCAGAAGCAGCGACATGGCAACAAGCGTGGTGAACGAACCGATGAGGCAGATGACAAGGTTCTGCTTCCAATGGCGCTCATGTTTTTCATCATCTGTTGCAGCTTTACCGCCTGATTCGGCGTGCCGGGTATTCATGTTCTATTCCGTAGCAATTATGTGTGGTTGTTTTGTATTCCATTTTGGGATACCAAATTGGAATACACAAATGCGCTCCTTGAGAATAATTGTCAATCAGAGCGCATCCCGAAAAGTGCGAAACGGTTTTCGGGCTAAATACGCGTTAACAATGATGAGTACGACGATCTGATTCAACCAGATTGAAACGCTCTCCAGCTTGATACGGGGACCGAATGTCACAGATGCGACAAGTGGAAGAACAGCTTCGCGATATGATCCTTGGTCTGGAAGTGGGGCCGGGCGAACGGCTGACCGAGCGCTGGATCGAAGCGCAGTTTAATGCTTCGCGCACGCCGATTCGTGCTGCCCTTCTGCGACTTGAGGCTGAAGGGCTTGTCGGGCGGGAAGGGCGCGGCTGGAGGGTTTCACCTATCGATCTCACACAGATCGAACAGATCGGCGTCTATCGAGAAGCGCTGGAAATTGCTGCTCTCAACGTGACGTGCGCATTGGAAGAACGCAGCGGTGTTGATGCGATTGCTGAAATGCTCAACAGTTGCGATGCGACGAGTACACGCGAGGAATGGCATCGTGTGGGGATGGATTTTCACATCGAGCTTGCCCGACTTTCGGGCAATGAGTTTGTAAGCCGTGGCGTTCGTGATGCTATGCAGCGGCTTTCGCGGGCGCGCTGGCTTGAAGTGCGTGATGCAGATGCGCTTGCGCGGGCATGGCAGCAGCATCACGCAATTCTTGATGCGGTGCGGGAGGGAGATGCGTCGCAAGCGACAGCTCTGATGATATCGCATCTGGGAGGTAGCCGGTCGCGCCTGATCGATAATCTGCGCGAAGACCGGCGCGGCTTGAAAGCGCGAGGCTTTGCGGTCGTCAGCGGCTAACTATTTCCATTCAGGCAGCTTGTGTCCATCACGGTCAAATCGGGATGGTCGTCCCTCTTTGATACCCACATCGCGCAGCAGATATTCCGGCGAATGTTCGCTGATGACATAAGGGCTGTGCTTTCGCTGAAACAAGCCCAAAATCCATGTGCGCAAGCCGGGAAAGGCACTTTTTTCAGGACAAGCGACGGCAATCGCTGATGAGTTGATCTCAACATCACGCATAGGTGTACTCGTTTTATAAAGTTATAGCCCGTTGAGAGACACGGCTATCGGTTAAACTGTGCCTATGCTTATGATGGAAAAATGCATTGTTTTCCAATCGAACGTCGATTATGATGCATAAGGAGAACTTATGCATCATGTCGTCAGCTTTGCCGCCGCTTTCAGCCATTCGCGTTTTTGAATCTGCCTCCCGTCATGCGAGTTTCACGCGCGCTGCCGGAGAGCTTGGTATGACGCAGGCTGCGGTCAGCTATCAGATTAAATTGTTGGAAGAGCGCGTCGGCGCACCACTGTTTCTGCGCAAACCGCGACAGGTTGAATTAACTGAGTTAGGCAAGCGCCTGGCACCTGCGGTCAACGATGCTTTTGAGGCAATGCGAGCTGCTTTTGCATCGGCGCGTGAAGATACGCAGGGTGTTTTGACGATCAGCGTTGTGGTCACTTTCGCGGCAAACTGGCTCGTGCAGCGTTTGGGATCGTTCCAGATGCAGCATCCGTCGCTGGCTGTGCGGTTGGATACATCGAATGATATGATCGATTTTTCGACCTCAAGTGTCGATATGGCCATTCGGAGTGGACGAGGTGAGTGGCCCGGTTTGATCTCGCATGAGCTCATTAAAGCGCAGTTCTCGCCGATGCTAAGCCCCACGCTTATGGCTTCGGTCGGAGGGATTAAAGAACCTGCTGATCTGTTGCGTCTTCGCGCCGTCGATCCCACCGATCCATGGTGGAAAATCTGGTACAAAGCTGCAGGAATTGAAAACCCGGAAATAGAGGGCAACGCATTCAGCCGTTATGGCGCGCAGCATCTTGAAGGGAGAGCAGCCGCTGCCGGGCAGGGCGTGGGTATCCTGACGCCTGCGTTTCATGCTGCAGAACTGGCATCAGGGCAACTGATCCAGCCCTTTGACCTGCTTTGTGATGATGGACAGGCCTATTGGCTAGTTTATCCCAAAGCGCGAAAGAACATGCCCAAAATCCGGGCCTTCCGGGACTGGATTCTGAAAGAACTTTCGCAGGAAAATTAGCCCATCAGGTAACGGAAAAAACCTGCTGAACAGATGCCGATGATGACTGTCGGCAACATTGAAAAGCGCGTGGCAGCAAGAATAGTAATTGCAAGCGCTGCAAGATCAGCCGGTTTGTCTGACACGAAATCTGGCGCGATAACCGAAATAAGCACACAGCCGGGAGCCGCTTCCATAACCGCGGTTGCGCGTTTGCTCAGTGTGCGGTTGCGCAGCAAAATATAGCCGCCAATACGCGTAATGTAGGTGACACTTGCCATCAGAACGATGGCGACAACGGCTAAAGGATCAATCATTTTTCTTCACCCGTCAGGAAGTAAGCTGCGAGAAGGCCTGAAACGGCACCGGCTGCGACATACCATGCGCCGGGGATGGTGAGGTAAGTGACGGCGGCAACAACAAGGCTGACCAGCCATGGGCGAGCAGCAGCGACACCTTTCCACATGCCTGCAAGAAGCACGAGGAAGACGGCCGGGAAAGCCATGTCGAAGCCATAGGGACGCAGATCGCCCATCATCGGACCAAAAGCAGCACCAAGCGTGGTGAAGAACACCCATGCGATGTAAAATGGGATCGCAACACCGGCATAAAATTTCAGACTGAGTGCCGGATTTATGCCTTTGGCTTTGCGGCGTCTGGCATCGGCAATGCCAATAGCCCAGCTTTCGTCGCACATCAGAAATAGCGTGGCAAAAGCCTTGCGCTTTGGCAGATGACGAATGAAGGGCGCAAGGGCGGCCCCCATCAGAAGATGTCTGCTGTTCACAAGGAACGTTATCGCTGCAATCAGCATAATATGCGGTGGGGAAGTCCAGAGCTGAATGGCTGCGAATTCAGAGCCGCCTGCAAAGTTGAGGCCGGTCATCAATGGGACTTCAACAACAGTCAGGCCTTTTTGCGTTGCAAGCGCACCGAGGACCACCGCATAAGGAATAATGCCGAGAAGAACCGGAAATCCAGCAGTAGCACCCCGGCGAAATTCCGAATTGCGCGCAGTCTTGCTTTTTTGCGGCGCGTAGTCCTGGGAAATATCCATAAAAATTCCGCTGGCAAACCATTAGGTTGCCCCTCATACATTGCGTGATCTCTGTGATCGCCGCAGAATGTAGCCAATATCTTGCGCAATTGGGTTGCAAATATCGATGGTTTGCATCAATATTTAGCAGATAATGCCAATAATACTTGCAGAAATGGAATTGAGAGCCAATGAAGCTGGATGAGATCGACAAGCGGATTCTTCGCGTGCTTCAGCGCAATGGTCGCATCGCCAACAATGATCTTGCGCGGGAAGTGGGACTTTCGCCATCGCCGTGTCTGCGTCGGGTCCGGCTTCTGGAGGAGGCAGGCGTCATAGACCGCTATGTCGCGGTGCTCAATCCGGCTAAGATCGGCAAAGGGCTGACATTTTTCGTGCGTATTCGTCTCGACCAGCAGGATGAAGAAACGCTTCAGACCTTCGCCAAAGCGATCCTTAAATTGCCGCAGGTGGTTGAATGTTATTTCATGCTTGGGGATTTCGATGCGATGATCCGCGTTGTTGCTGCGGACATTGAAGATTATCGCCGGTTCCAGTCGGAACACTTGAGCCGTATCAAAGGCGTGCAAAGCCTGAAAACTGACGTTCCGAGCCAGACGGTGAAGCAAGTTTCCGAAATACCTGTATGAATCAAACGGCCCGGAATGACCGGGCCGTTTTTAGTTCATTATGCTGCGAGGGTCGCGCTGTCGATCACGAAGCGGTACTTCACATCGCTCTTCTGCATACGTTCATATGCATTTTCGATGTCCTGAATAGCAATCATTTCGATATCCGAAACGATGCCTTTCTCAGCGCAGAAATCGAGCATTTCCTGCGTTTCAGCAATACCACCGATAAGCGAGCCAGCAATCGAGCGACGCTTGAAGATCAGTGCAGCCACGCTTGGCGACGGATGCGCATGTTCAGGAACACCTACCAATGTCAGGGTGCCGTCACGCTTGAGAAGCTGTGTGAAGGCATCGAGATTATGGCTGGCTGCAACGGTATTAAGGATGAAGTCGAAGCTGTTTGCATGTGCCTTCATCTCTTCTTCGTTGCGCGATACGATCACTTCATCCGCACCGAGTGCCTTGGCGTCTTCACGCTTGCTTTCGGATGTGGTGAAGGCGACCGTATGAGCGCCGAGCGCATGGGCAAGCTTGATGCCCATGTGGCCTAGGCCACCAATGCCGACGATGCCGACCTTCATGCCGGGACCGACGCGCCAGTGACGCAGCGGCGACCATGTGGTGATGCCTGCGCAGAGCAGTGGCGCTACAGCTGCAAGCTGTTCCTTTGGATGGCTGATCTTGAGAACGAATTTGTCCTTCACAACGATCTGCTGCGAGTAGCCGCCGAGTGTGTGGCCCGGTGCGTCCGGCGTGGGCGAATTATATGTGCCCGTGAAGCCGTGTTCGCAATATTGTTCCAACCCGTCATCGCAGGCGTAGCAATGCTGGCAACTGTCCACCATACAGCCAACGCCGACCGTATCGCCGACTTTGAACTTGCTGACATTTGCGCCAACAGCTGTGACCTGGCCGACAATTTCATGTCCCGGTACGCAAGGATAGACTGTTCCACCCCATTCCGAACGGACCTGATGCAGATCGGAATGGCAGACGCCGCAGTAAGCGATTGCAATCTGCACATCGTCTGCACCCGGTTCACGACGGGTGATGTCGATCGGCTCAAGTGGCTTGTCACCGGCATAAGCACCATAGGCTTTTACGACCATGAGGTTGCTCCTTATTGTGGTTGAGAATGGACGCATGATTATACATGTCGTCCAGTCGAGAATCTTTTCTGTTGCCGTTCGCTGTTTCGATGCGGATTATGAGCAAACCTTCAAGACAGGTTTATGAAAACCAGTCGACTCGGCAGGCATGCTAAAATGGAGCGGATCAGCAAAAAGGGAAGAGCAAGACACTTGATTAGCTATCACGAATGCGTGCGCGTTGTTTTTGATTCTAAGGATGCGGGTAGGGAAATCCGTGTCTTTCGGAAAGGGCTGCAAGGATCGCATCTTTGTCGGAAATAAAAGTGCGACCTTCATATTCCCCTGTCTGATGGATTGAGCGATCTCCTTGCGCCAATATCAGAAGTGGTAAAGACTGGTTTTCCTCGCCTACAAGCGCGACCACATCCTGCCTTGGGCGCAGCCATGCAATGCGTTTGATCTCGATTTTTTGTCCGAGTTCGGGAAATGAAGCGAGCACGCCTTCAATCAGCGCACAGTGCCAGCAATAGAAGTTTTTATCCGGATAAGCGGGGTCTTCAAAGCCTGGCTTGAGAAGAAAAAGTGTATCTTTGCTCATTGGAGAATCCCTGCACTGATTTGCGGGTGAAATTACAAGATGATTCCCGCTCTTGCTATGGCTTTATGAAAACACGAGCTTAACCTCGGTTAGCGTTTCCTTGCCTTTTCAAGCGCTCCAAATACCCTCAAATCTACGCCCTTTGCAGTATGCTCTACCTCCATTCGCGGAGGCTCTAGATCGGATTGCCGTAATATTTTCAAGGGGATGATAGAGTAATATCAGATCAGTAATTTTGGGGCGAAGCAACCGAAGCGCCGCGTATCCGAGCAACACGGAATCGAGCTTCATGATCTTGAATTTGCGCATCGTGCTTTGCAAAAAATCCTTGCTGGTTTTTGGCCCGATGCCGTAACGCTGAAGAGCGGAGGGACACATGTCAGCAGATAAAGATCGGCATTCGCCGAGTAGTCGAGCGAGACGTCATTTTTTGGGGACTGCCACAGGCGTGATCGCCAAAGCTGCCGTCTTAGGCGCATTGGCGGCGTCAATATCGTCACTGCCAGCGCGTGCACTTGGCACGAAATGGTGGGAACATGGCGGCGGTTCAGGCCCCAACTGTCTATTGAAAGGCACACTCATAGAGACCGCAAAAGGGCCTATTGCGGTAGAAAATCTTACCCTTGGAGATCAGGTCAAGACAATCGGTGGTTCTTTCATGCCCGTCAAATGGATCGGCTGGCAAAGTCATCGGAAAACTGGCACCGAGTGGAACGAAAGCATAATGCCGATCTGCATTGCGCGTCATGCAATTGATGGCAAGACGCCTTACCGTGATCTTTATGTATCGCCGAACCATGCTCTTTTCATTTATGGCGTTTTGATAAGAGCGAAAGATCTGGTCAATGGTCGGTCTATCACCCGCGTGCTCGCCCAAGACACAATCGACTATTACAATATCGTGCTTGATAGTCATTCGGTTGTTATAGCCGAAGGTGCTGCGGTCGAATCCTATTTGATGCGTGGTGAAAGCTACAAGAGTTTTACGAATTTTGCGGAGTATCAGGCCCTTTATGGAGACGAGCCACGCGTTGTCATGCGGCCTTTTGTGCCTATTCTTGGCTATGAAGGTGCGCGCGAACATATGCATGCACTGCTATGCTTGAGCGGAATTGTTCCGATGCGTGATGTTGTGGAAGAGACCTATCAACGTCTTGCGGCAAAAGCTGGGGAGGGCGTTGTTTAAATCCGGTCCATCAGCGCGTACCAGGAAAGTGCAACAAACAATAATGGTGCGCGCAATGTGCGACCACCAGGGAAGGCGGGAATGCGCAACTCTTCAAAGAGCCTGAGCTTCTCGCGTTTACCGCTGATCGCTTCCGCATAAAGTCTGCCCATATAATTGGCGAGCATAACGCCATGGCCGGAATAGCCGCCTGCGGAAATAACGCCGGGCATCACTTCGCGCACGAACGGCTGGCGCGGCATGGTAATGCCGACTGATCCGCCCCAGGCTTGGGTGATTTCAACCTTGTCCAGAGCCGGATAAATTTCCGCAATCTGTCGGCGAATATGTTCGCTGATGTCACGCGGATTATCGGCAGTGTAGGCTTCGCGACCGCCAAAAAGCAGACGTCCATCTTTAGACTTGCGGAAATAACGCACCACAAAGCGCGAGTCATCGACGGACTCCCCACCCGGAATGACTGAGCTGTCGTCTCCCAAAGGCGCTGTCGCACCGATGAAGGAGCGGATCGGCATCACATGGGCTGAACTTGCCGGTTCGAGATTGCCGCCATGCGCATTGACTGCGATAAATGCGTTTTTTGCCGAGATCGTGCCGCGCGGGGTTTCTACTTCAACGCGACCGCTTGCAGTGCTGATCTTCGTGGCCTCGGTGTTTTCATAAATATGCGCACCGACCGCCTGTGCTGCTTTCGCCAGACCGATCAATAGTTTGAGCGGATGAATGTGACCGGTGCCCGCATCATAGGCGCCGCCATGATAGCGGCTTGAGCCAAGTAGAGTGGACATTTCTTCGCGTTCAACATAGCGGATATGCGGATAGTTAAAGCGTGTTGCCATCAGTTCCGCATGGTCCTGATAATGCTTTAGATAGCGTGGCTTGTGCGCGGCAGAAATCTGTCCCGGCACATATTCCATATCGATATTGTGCTCGGCTGCAAAACCAAGCACGTGCGCTTTGGCCTCTTCCGCAACGTCAAACAGGGCTTTCGCCCGCTCAAAACCATACTGCTTTTCGAGGTCTTCTGCCCAAGTGCGCTGGCCCGTACCAAATTGCCCGCCATTGCGCCCGGATGCCCCGTCGCCAAAGCGAGCAGCCTCGATCAGGACGACGTCGGCACCCTGCGTTGCCAGATGATAGGCCGCAGACAGTCCCGTGTAGCCACCGCCGATGACGACGACATCCGCCTGCCGTGCGCCATCCATTTCTGGATATTGCGGACGATCGCTCGCGCTTGCTTCATACCACGAGAAGCCGGGGGAGATTGGGCTTTGATAGGGCATATGGAACCCGTCAGACGTTTAGAAGCAGGAACTCGCGTTCCCAAGGGCTGATAACTTCCATGAAGGTTTCGAATTCGGCACGTTTGATGGCAGCATAAGTCGTGACGAAAGAACTACCAAAAAGATTTCGCAACTCCTGATCATTTTCAAACAGTTGCACAGCCTCGACCAAGCCGCGCGGCAGCTCGATTTCTTTGGTGTTAACACTGGTCGATGCGGGCTGTTCCGGTTCGATCTTGTTCACCAGGCCGATAAGGCCACAGGCAAGAGATGCTGCAAGTGCCAGATATGGATTGGCATCCGACGAAGGGATGCGGTTTTCGACGCGCCGCCCAGCTGGATCAGAACGCGGAACACGGAAGGCTGTGGTGCGGTTGTCATAGCCCCATTTGACATTGACCGGTGCCGAGGCATCCGGTGTCAGGCGACGATAGGAATTCACATAGGGCGCAAACATCACCAGCGCATTGGGAACATGGCGCTGCATGCCGCCGATAAAGTGGCGGAAGGCTTCGCTTTCAGTACCATCTTCATTTGAGAAAATGTTTTTGCCGGTTTTCTTGTCAATAATCGACTGATGTATATGCATCGCAGAACCCGGCTGGCCCTGAATAGGCTTTGCCATGAAAGTCGCATACATATCGTGTTTGAGGGCTGCTTCGCGGATCGTGCGCTTGAACATGAAGACCTGATCGGCCAGCTCGACAGGATCGCCATGGCGCAGGTTGATTTCAAGCTGACCAGCGCCTTCTTCGTGAATCAGCGTATCGATCTCAAGGCCCTGACCTTCGGAGAAATGATAAATATCATCGATCAGTTCGTCGAATTCGTTGACGCCTGCGATGGAATATCCCTGTCCGCCACCAATAGCGCGACCTGAACGCCCGACCGGTGGGGTAAGCGGATAATCCGGGTCCGGGTTTTTGCGCACGAGATAGAATTCAATTTCAGGAGCAACGACCGGCTTAAGGCCGCGTTTGCTGTAAGCTGCAACGACTGAGCGCAGTACGTTACGCGGTGTAAACTCGACCGCACGTCCGTCCTGATAGACCAAATCGCAAATAACCTGCGCTGTTGCATCAGATTCCCACGGCACTGTGCAAAGCGTGGAAAGATCGGGCAGAAGTTTCAGATCGCCATCATCTTCCGGATATTGGAACCCATGGCCATCTTCGGGATAATCGCCGGTAATCGTTGTCATGAACACAGCTGAAGGCAAAGCCAGCGATGTGTTGGACGTGAACTTCTTTGATGGCATCATTTTGCCACGGGCAACGCCCGCCTGATCCGGCGTGATGCATTCGATGTCTTCAATATCACGCCAGGCAAGCCATTCAGTGGCCTGTTTCCAGTTTTTCACGCCGCGAAGCGACTTTACATGGGGTGGCGTACGGCGACGCGGCGCACGCGTTGCCTTTTTTTCCGTCGTATCAGCAGACATCCAACACCAAAAAATGATTTCGTATGCTGGCATGATAGCCAAGCCAAGCCGCGTTGACAAATGAAGCTTTGCGTAAAAACGCAAGTATATTCGGGGGATGGGGGTGTTTCTGCTATCGTTTTGCCATGATTGCCCAAACAGTTTGCGGCAGAAACTGTATGGAGAGACCCTTTGCCAAAAATGAAAGCCGGTATTGCCAGCCTGATTGCTGCATCGTTTGGTGTTCTACCGTTGTTGAGCGGACAAGCGCATGCTTTTGACAAAACTCTGGCCTGCATGCTGGTGGTGGAGGCTGACAGCGGAAAAGGGTTAAAAAAGGAAGGTGAGGGTTGCGCTGTTCGTGTCAGCCCAGCGTCTACCTTCAAAGTACCATTGGCTGTCATGGGTTTTGAAAGTGGTATCCTGAAAGATGCACATGATCCTGTCTGGCCTTATAAGAAAGAGTATAAGGCCGAACTGGAATTCTGGCGTCATGATACTGATGCGGCGCGGTGGGAAGAAAAGTCAGTCGTCTGGTTTTCGCGCGAACTCACCAAGAAGCTCGGAATGAAAGAGTTTCAAACATTCACCGATAGCTTCGATTACGGCAATCGCGATTTGTCGGGTGATAAGGGCAAGAAGAACGGCCTGACCCATTCGTGGATCAGCTCATCTCTTGAAATCTCTCCGGAAGAACAGGTGGACTTCCTGCGCAAACTTCTCGCCAAGCAATTACCAGTATCGGCTCAGACTGCCGAAAAGACCATGACTGTTCTGCCGATCCAGAAGCTTGAAAATGGCTGGACGGTGCATGGAAAGACCGGCTCAAGCGTTGAACGCAATTCAAAGGGTAAAATAGACCGTAGCCGCCAGTTTGGCTGGTATGTTGGCTGGGCGGAAAAAGATGGCAAGCATGTTGTCTTTGCACGGCTTAATCGCAATGCCGAACGCCAGAAAGGCGGAATGGGTGTGCCGACCAAAAACGAAACATGGGCGGAGCTTGGCAGCTTGTTGAAATAGGATTCTGACCAAAAAGAACCCGACTGGCGAAGCCAGCCGGGGAGGTCAATAAGGCCAGTCGAACATGAAAGAACTGGCATATCAAGTTCTAATCTACATTTTATATGCCTTATGAGTTTCTGGTTACGATAACCGGGATCAGCAAATCGCCCCAGTTGCCTTCTCCGCCATGATGTCGGGCAGAGCGAACCAGCTCAACAGAAACCCCGGCCTCAACTGCTTTCATGACAGACTGGTTGAGGCGGTGCAGATCATTGGCGAGCATACGGATTGCGCTTTGCTGATCGGTGCTCATTGAGGTTGATTGCTCTTCAGCTCTTTCCTTAACGCGTGCAATCGAAGCCATAGTCTTTCTCCTTAAAAGATTAGAACGTCACTCCGCAGCCGGGCGGAACTGTGCTGTTTCTGTCGATTCCTTCATAGCGGTGGTCGAAGACTGTCCGCCTGTGATTGCGAGCGATACCGCATCGAAATAGCCTGTGCCGACTTCACGCTGGTGCTTCGTCGCCGTGTAGCCATTGGCTTCTGCTGCAAATTCTGCCTCTTGCAGCTCGGAATAGGCTGCCATCTGGCGATCCTTGTAGCCGCGTGCCAGTTCGAACATGCCGAAGTTGAGCTGATGGAAACCAGCCAGCGTGATGAACTGGAACTTGTAGCCCATGGCACCCAGCTCTCGCTGGAACTTGGCAATTGTTGCGTCGTCGAGGTTCTTCTTCCAGTTGAACGACGGCGAACAATTGTAAGCGAGCTTCTTGCCGGGATGCGCCTTGTGTACGGCTTCTGCAAAGCGCTTAGCCTGTTCGAGATCGGGCTTGGATGTTTCCATCCAGATCAGATCGCAATAAGGCGCATAGGCAATCGCACGGGCGATACATGGCTCGATGCCGTTTTTCACATGATAGAAACCTTCCGCCGTGCGGCCTGCATCGTAGTCGACGAAAGGCTGGTCACGCTCGTCAATATCCGAGGTCAGAAGCTTGGCGGCCTCCGCATCCGTGCGGGCGATGACCAGTGTGGACGTTCCCATGACATCGGCAGCTAAGCGCGCAGCGTTGAGATTTCGAATATGCGCAGCCGTCGGGATTAGAACCTTGCCGCCAAGATGGCCGCACTTTTTTTCAGATGCCAACTGGTCTTCATAATGCACACCGGCAGCGCCAGCTTCGATGAATGCCTTCATGATTTCGAAAGCATTGAGCGGTCCGCCGAAGCCTGCTTCGGCATCGGCAACAATTGGCGCAAACCATGTGTCGACTGACAAGCCCTTGCCTTCGGCGGTTTCAATCTGGTCGGCGCGCTGCAACGTCTTGTTGATGCGCTTGGCCAGTTCTGGTGCGGCATTTGCCGGATAAAGCGACTGGTCCGGGTACATTGCGGATGCCGTATTTGCATCGGCCGCAACCTGCCAGCCGGAAAGGTAAATCGCCTTCAAACCGGCGCGAACCATCTGCATGGCCTGATTGCCGGAGAGCGCGCCTAGCGCGTTGACGAAATCTTCCTCGTGGATCAGCTTCCAGAGACGATTTGCGCCCATCTCGGCCAGCGAATATTTGATCTCCACCGAACCGCGCAGCCTCTTCACGTCTTCGGCTGTATGTGCACGTTCGATGCCGTCAAAACGACCCTTGGGTGCCGAAGGGATAAGGCTGTAAAAATCTGTCATTTCGGTGTCTCCTCACAGTTTTAACTGGTTCAAGAAGAGCTATTTGTTGGCGCTCTTTCTGTGACCAGATTTACAGAATTGAATTTTAAACAGCCAGAAAAAGCAGTAAAACAAGCTAATAATTGAGGTCATGCTGTCTGAAAATTAACTGCGACGATCTGTAAATTTGTAAATATTGTAAAAGACTTCCATTACAGCTATTTTGTCATGAGTTGTAAATTTCGCCTTGTCGGCTTGGAAGAACCAAATGAGCGAACGCAAGATATTTGCAGGTCCCCGCATAAGGCGCATCCGTAATGAACGCGGCCTGACGCAAACATCGATGGCCGAAGCGCTGGGTATTTCGCCCTCTTATCTCAACCTTATCGAACGCAATCAGCGCCCGCTGACCGTGCAGCTTTTGTTGAAGCTCGCAGGCGTTTACAAGCTCGACCTTGATAGCCTTCAGGCAGAAAGCGGAACAACCGTTGCGGGCCTCAAGGAAGTGTTTTCCGATCCGCTTCTGACCGGTGAATTGCCGGGCGATCAGGAACTGGTGGAAATTGGCGAAGCTGCACCCAATGCCGCTGCCGGTATCGTCAAGCTTTACCGCGCCTATCGTGAGCAGCAGCAGCGATTGTCCGATCTTTCGCAGTTGCTTTCGCATGAAGGCAGTGAGGCACAGCTTTCTGCAACGCGCCTGCCGCTTGATGAAGTGCGCGATGTGATGGCGCGACGGCCCAATCATTATCCGCGCATCGAAGAAGAAGCGGAAAGTTTTTATGCGCTTCTGAAACCTGAGGGCGACTTGTCGAGCGCATTGAAGGAATGGCTGCGGCGCGAGCATGGCATTACGGTGCGCACCTTGCCGGTCGCGACCATGCCCAACTGGCGCAGGCGCTATGACCGGCATTCGCAGCGTTTATTTATTTCAGAACGGCTGTCGCCATTTGACCAGTTGCAGGAAATCGCAATGGAGGCGGCACTTATCCGCATGCAGGTGATGATTGGTGCGGAGACGGAGGGGCTGAAACTTTCATCCGGCGAGGCAAAGCGTATCGCGCGGTTTGAGCTGGCGCGTTATGCAGCACAGGCATTGATGATGCCTTACCGGCAGTTTCGCGATGCAGCCGTGCGTGCGCGCTATGATATTGATGCATTGCGATCACGGTTTGGTGTGTCGTTTCAGCAGGCCGCAAACAGGCTCACCACTTTGCAACGGCAGGGTTCAACCGCACTGCCCTTTTTCCTCATGGAAATCGATCATGCAGGCAATCGCTTGCGCATGGCGGGTGCCGAAGGTTTTCCGGTCCGGTTTGGTGGGCAATGTCCGAAGCTACCGGTTTATGCGGCTTTCGCGCAGGCAGGGCAGGTGCTGGCTGAACCGGCAGAATTGCCGGATGGTTCGGCCTTCCTCACTATTGCAAGAACGCTTGAAGGGCCTCAGGGCGCGTTCAACGAACGTCCCAGTCGCACGGCGCTGTTGCTAGGTTGTTCATTGGAAGCGGGTGAGGGCACGGTCTATGGTGCGCGCAATGCGCCCAGCACGGAAATCGGCCCCGCCTGTCGGCTTTGCGAGCGGCAGGGCTGCATCACCCGTGCCGAGCCGCCGCTCACACGTCCTTTAGGTTTGGATGAAATGGTGGCGGGACTTTCTGCCTTCGATTTCCAGTAGAGCCGCGATATTTCGGCACTGGTGGTCTGCAAATGGCGTGGTTCTCCGCTTCCGGTGCTCATGTACCCAAAAGTACACTGCGCTCCGGTTCTCGAACCACACCATTTTCGACGCATCAGTTCCAAAATCTCATCGGCTCTACGCGTGGCTTATAGATAGAAAACGAATTTTTATGTTCGTCTTGTCATCAGCCGGTTGACGAATGCTGCACAATCTAAAAAGGTAGCAACTGAAACAGTTTACCCACCCTTGAGCTGTACCGGAAATCATGGTGCAGAATGGAGCACGCGATGAGGATGAAATCCTTTCTTCTGGCGACAACAATGGTCTCGGGCCTTGTGAACGCTGCCGTATTTCCTGCAATTGCGCAGGAGCGTGTGGTCAATATCTATAACTGGTCGGATTATATCGACGATTCGATCCTCAAGGACTTCACCAAGGAAACCGGGATCAAGGTCGTTTACGACGTTTATGATTCCAATGAAATTCTCGAAACGAAACTGCTCGCTGGCGGCAGCGGCTACGATCTCGTGGTTCCATCAGGCGAATTTCTTGGTCGTCAGATTCCGGCAGGCGTGTTTTTGAAGCTCGATAAGGACAAGCTCCCAAACCTCAAGAACATGTGGGATGAAATTTCGACCCGCGCTGCTACCTATGATCCGGGCAATGAATATTCCATCAATTACATGTGGGGCACGACCGGCATTGGTTATAACAAGGCCAAGATCAAGGAAGCGCTTGGAACAGATACGATCGACTCATGGGATGTGCTTTTCGATCCTGAAAAATCGGCAAAGCTCAAAGGCTGCGGCATTTATCTGCTTGATTCAGCGAGTGAAATGCTGCGTCCGGCTCTGAATTATCTCGGCCTTGATCCAAACTCACCTTCGCCGGATGATCTGGAAAAAGCGCAGGAACTTTATCTGAAAATCCGTCCGAATATTCGCAAGTTCCATTCGTCGGAATATATCAATGCACTGGCGAACGGCGATATCTGCATGGCAATTGGCTATTCGGGCGATATTTTTCAGGCGCGTGATCGCGCTGAAAAAGCCAATCAGGGCGTAGAGATCGGTTATTCGATCCCGAAAGAAGGCGCGTTAATGTGGTTCGACCAGATGGCGATCCCTGCCGATGCGAAGAACGTACCGGAAGCGCTTGAATTCATGAATTATATTATGCGCCCGGAAGTTGCTGCGAAAGCATCGAATTACGTGTTCTATGCCAATGGCAACAAGGCTTCGCAGGAATTCCTCGACAAGGCAATTCTGGATGATCCGGAAATCTATCCAAGCGAAGACGTGCTTAAGAAGCTGTTCGTGCCAACACCATACGATACAAAGACGCAGCGTGTTGTCACCCGCGCCTGGACCAAGATCGTCACAGGCCAGTAACAGTCGGATAATATGACGGCTTTGTTTATTAGCCGGTGCGGGTTCGCCCGTTAAGTTTAAGAGCGGCTCACTGTTCATACAGGAGGGCCGCTCTACGTCTTGTAATGGCAGGCTGCGGCTTGTGAATTGTAATTCTTGATAAGGCGATGGGGAACGGAATGGAATCTTTTGGCAGCTTTCGCCGCAAATTCGCACCCTGGAATGATCCGGCAGCGAAGCCTTATATTTCCTTTGAGAATGTGACTAAGGTCTTTGGTGACTTTACTGCGGTCGATAACCTGTCGCTCAATGTCTTCAATCGCGAATTCTTTGCGCTGCTTGGTGCGTCGGGTTGTGGCAAGACGACGTTGATGCGCATGCTGGCAGGCTTTGAAGAGCCGACGTCCGGTCGCATTACGCTCGACGGGCAGGATATGCGCGGTATTCCACCTTATAAGCGCCCTGTGAACATGATGTTTCAGTCCTATGCGCTGTTTCCGCATATGACGGTGGAAAACAATATCGCGTTTGGTCTCAAGCAGGACGGCATGGCGAAGTCGGAAATCGACGCGCGCGTCGCTGAAATGCTCAAGCTTGTGAAGTTAGAGCAATATGGCAAACGCAAGCCGCATCAGCTTTCCGGTGGTCAACGCCAGCGTGTGGCGCTTGCGCGTTCGGTCGCCAAACGTCCAAAAGTCCTGCTGCTCGATGAGCCGCTCGGCGCGCTCGATAAGAAGCTGCGCGAGGAAACCCAGTTCGAGTTGATGGATTTGCAGGTCAAGCTTGGCATGACGTTCATGGTCGTGACCCACGATCAGGAAGAAGCCATGACCATGTCCGACCGTATTGCCGTGATGGACAAGGGTCGCATCATGCAGGTGGCAACGCCTGCGGAAGTTTACGAAGCGCCACGCTCCAAATTCGTCGCCGACTTTATCGGCAATGTGAACATCATTGAAGGCGAGGTTGTGAAATCCGCCAATGGTGAAGCCGAAATTGCCACGGAGAAATTTGGCTTTCATATCAATACCGAAACCCGCGAACAGCTTAGTCCTGGCCAGAAGGTCTGGTATGCTGTGCGTCCCGAAAAGACACGCATTACACGCGATAAGCCGGAAGATGCATCGGTCAACGCGGTTGAAGGTGAACTTTGGGACATTGCCTATTTCGGCGACATGACCGTGTTCCATGTGCGTCTTGAAAACGGACGTACCATCAAGGCTGCAAGCCTTAATGCCGTGCGCAAGACCGAAAATCCACTCGGTTATGATGATCGTGTCTGGGTTTCCTTCGATACCGACGCCGGTCTGGTGTTAACCGCTTGAGGAGGGTAATCGCATGCAAAAGCTGATCGCCTCCATAACCAGTCGTCTGGTGATTGCGGTGCCATATTTCTGGCTGCTGCTGTTCTTTCTGATTCCGTTTTTCATCGTCTTCAAGATTTCACTCTCTGAAGTCACGATGGCAATTCCGCCTTATCAACCGGCATTTGAGCTGACGCAGGGCTTTGCGGCTGCTTGGGAGAAGGTAAAACAACTCTCCTTCGACAATTATCTGTGGCTGGTTGATGATCCGCTTTATTACAAGGCCTATTTGTCGAGCGTCCGTATTGCCGCTATTTCGACGGCTCTTGCACTGCTTGTCGGATACCCGATGGCCTATGGTATTGCGCGTGCACCGGCGAGTATCCGCCCCACGCTTCTGATGCTGGTGATCCTGCCATTCTGGACGTCTTTTCTAATCCGAGTCTATGCATGGATCGGTATTCTGAAACCAGAAGGCCTGCTTAATCAGTTTTTGATGTGGCTCAATATCATTGATACGCCGCTGACGATCCTCAATACGGACACGGCTGTCTATATCGGTATTGTCTACTCCTATCTGCCATTCATGATCCTGCCGATTTATTCATCGCTCGAAAAGATGGATTATTCGCTGATTGAAGCTGCACAGGATCTCGGGTGCACGGCGATTGCTGCGTTCTGGAAAATCACATTTCCGCTGTCGCTTGCAGGTGTTCTAGCCGGTTGTTTCCTCGTCTTCATCCCGGCTGTGGGCGAATTCGTCATCCCGGATTTGCTCGGCGGATCGCAAACGCTGATGATCGGTAAGACGATCTGGAGCGAATTCTTCTCCAACCGTGACTGGCCGGTATCGTCAGCCGTTGCTGTGGTATTGCTGTTGTTGTTGATTGTACCGATTGTGATCTTCCAGCAGGTTCAGGCTCGTCAGCAGGAAAAGGAGAAATAAGGCCATGAACAACAATTGGTCACGTTTCAATATTGCCTCAATCGCGCTTGGCTTTGCGTTTCTCTACCTGCCGATTGTGCTTTTGGTGATCTATTCATTCAATGAATCGCGTCTGGTCACGGTCTGGTCGGGATTCTCGACCAAATGGTATGGCGAGCTTTTCCGCAATCAGGGGCTTATGGATGCAGCATGGGTCACAATCCGTGTCGGGCTTTTGTCGGCGACAATTGCCACCGTGCTTGGAACCTTAGCAGCGCTTGCATTGACGCGTTACACGCGGTTTCGCGGGCGTATTCTGTTTTCCGGCATGGTCTATGCGCCGTTGGTCATGCCGGACGTAATCACCGGTCTGTCGCTGCTGCTTTTGTTTGTTGCGATGAATTTCGACCGCGGTTTCTGGACGGTTACACTGGCCCATATCACATTCTCAATGTGCTTTGTGGCCGTGGTTGTTCAATCGCGTCTGGTGAGCTTTGATCGCTCACTGGAAGAAGCGGCACAGGACCTTGGAGCGCCACCAGTTACAACCTTCATGAAGATCACTCTGCCGGTTATCCTGCCTGCGGTGGTTTCTGGGTGGATGCTGGCTTTCACGCTGTCGCTCGATGATCTGGTGATCGCAAGCTTTACCTCAGGTCCGGGTGCAACAACGCTGCCTATGAAAATCTATTCTCAGGTGCGTTTGGGCGTAACCCCTGAAATCAACGCGGTCTGTACGATTTTGATCGCACTGGTGACGACGGGGGTTATCATCGCCTCGGTCGTCAACAAACGCCGTGAGGTTCAGCGCCGCCGCGACGAGCAGGCTGCATTCCGGATGACATAGAAAAAAATCAACGGGGCTTACTGCCCCGTTGCGCTTCCCGTTGATGATGGGGAGATGAATGGGCGATCCCACGAGCCGCCGACAAAGAAATGCAGCGGTGGCTTGGTGGGGGTGGTTGCGGCTTGCTGTCCATCCGTATTTTGCTGCTGTGGTTGGCTATCCGGGAAGATCACTTCGCCGCTTAGTGCCAGACTACGATCAACAAATGGAACAATTCCAGCCAGATTGAGCGTGCCGTCATTTGTGGCCAGGCGTGCATTTTCAAGTGTCGCCACGCCATCGGAAAGATTGGCCTTGAGGTCTAGCCGGTTGAAGGCAAGAGAGACGTTTTCCTGCCTTTCAAGCGCAAAGAAACCTTGGCTTTGGGCTTTTGTCAGAAAATCCTGAACGGAAAAGCCCTGCATCTGTCCGTTGTTAAGCTGCACCGAAACATTGCCCTGCGCGCTGTTCAACAGCGCTGACCAACGGTTGGCTGGTCCCCTCATAAAAAGCGAAACATTGCCCTTGCCATTGACGAATGGCTTGTCGAAGCCAAGTGCTGCAAAAAGCTGTGAGCTGTCAATATCGGATGCATTGAAACGCAATTCGCCAGTTGCAGTTTTCAGATCGCGAACGATCTGCAGATTGGCCTGAATAATACCGTTGAAGGCTTTGGCGTCACCAATGTCAAACATCGCGCGACCGCCTCTGATCTGAACAGCCGCTGCAACGCCGCTCAGTGCCACCGGACCTGCGCTGGCGGTTTGCGCTGAAAGGCGCAAATCAAGTTCGGCACGATCGATGAAGCTCGTATTGATATTGTCTTGCTCGCTTTGATCTCGCTCGCTTGGAGAACGAGGCTGATTGACGGGCAACGGCACGAAGATAGAGAACAGCCTGCGCAGATCAAGCTTATCGAAGGCGAGGGTGCCGGTAACGGCTGGCGTCTCTTGCTCAAAGCCGATTTCAATGACACCCTTGGCTGGGCTCTCGTCTGTGGTCATCTCGACATTATCGAATTTCAGGCGCTTTGGCGTCGAGGTGATGGTTGAATCAAGCGAAAATGCTCCGATTTCTGTACTGCCTGCCACCGGTGGCAGGCCGAGCCAGCGAACGCTATTGCTCAGCGATGGAGTTTTGGCACTTAACACCCCTTCGAAGAAACGATCATTGGATATATTGGCCTTGCCCTCAAAGGTGATATTGACCGGCGTGGACGTGAAGCTTGCATTCACATCAGAGGTGCCGCCGGCAAGAAGTGACAAGGCCTGACCAGCGGTGACATTGAATTGGGTTGCTTCGCCGCGCCATTGCGCACTGCCACGCAACGTGGCTGCACTTGATGTGCGAGGCCATTCAAGCGTGGCGTTCAATTTTGTTATCTGTTGTTCGTCCTTCGGTGCTTCCTGCTCATCGGGGTGGCTGAATGAGACAGTGCCATCGCGAATCACAACGCGGCCAAAAGGCTGTGATGCCTGCTGTGCGGCGAGTGCCTTGTCATTGGCTCCATTTTGCTGCAACGCGCGCTGCGCTCTGATTGCTGTGCCGAGGCGACCACTGGAACTGGCGATCGCATCGAGCAGACCTGAAAAATTATCGACAGGTCCGCCAATATTGAAATGTGGCCTTACAATCTGCGTTTCCGAGAACGACAAACGCCCCATCAGTGCATCAAGCGGTGAAAGCTCGACCTCAATCCGGTTGGCGCTCATGAATGGCTTCGCACCCTGATCGGACATTTTGCTAAGTGTGACGCCGTCGAGTGAAGCCCGCAAAACGGGGAATACCCGCAAACGCGGCGCTTCGCGCAGTTCAACACTATAGCCGGTCCATGCGCTTATTTCCTGCGCAACCCGAATGCGGATTGCATCGGTGGAGACGATAAAAGGGATGACAGCCAGAAGCGTCGCTGCGGCTGCCGCGCCAAGAATGATGAGCGCAATAATAAGGCGCGTAAATCTGGGCCAGCGCATCAACCATCCTATCAGTGAGACATAATAAAGCATAAGTCCTACCTTCGTTAAACGAGGATCGATAAGATTATGCTTCACGTATAAAAACTTTAGAGCGCCGATTTTATAAAATCAGATCGAAACGCGCTCAAAGTAATCTATCCCAGCATCATGGCAAAGCAAAGCCGCCTATGCTGATTCCAACATATGGTTAGTACATCAATCCAAAAATCGATAATGATTTTTGGAAAGCATTATATAGATTCAATAGTTTAGTCTGCTAGAACGCGTGTCGGCGGGAAGATGATTTCGACAACCGTTCCCTGACCCGGCGTGGAATCAATTGCAAATTGCGCGCGATTGGCTTCAACCATTGCTTTGGTCAGCGGCAGGCCAAGGCCAGTGCCCTCATTGCGCCAGTCTTTTGCGTTTTCCGACGGTCTGCGCTGTATGGCATTGACCTGACGGAAAGGCTTGAGCGCCTGCTGAACTTCCGCTTTTGTCATGCCTACGCCCGTATCACGCACGCGCATAACGACATCACCGTTCAATTCGTAGTTGGTCGAGACGATGACCTGTCCACCGGTCGAGGTAAAGCGAACGGCATTGGAAAGCAGATTGAGCGCGACCTGTTTGATCGAGCGTGCATCTGCCACAATATCCGGCAGGTTGGACTGGAAGCTCGAACGAATAATCACCCGTTCACGATTGGCCTGCGGTTGCATCAATGCAATGGCTTCGCCGATTGCATCATTGAGCGACACCGCTTCAAATTGCATATCGACACCACCGGCTTCGATCTTGGAAATGTCGAGCAGATCATTGACCAACGCCAGCACATGGTTGCCGGAACGATTGATGTCACGCAGATAATCGCGATAGCGGTCATTGCCGATAGGGCCAAATTTCTCGTCAGCCATCAGTTCGGAAAACCCGATAATCGCATTCAACGGCGTGCGAATTTCATGGCTAATGCGTGCGAGAAACTCGGTCTTCTGACTGGATGCCCGCTCGGCTTCCTTGCGCGCATTGGTCAGTTCTTCTTCGGTGCGCTTCCATTGCGTGATGTCGCGAAGAACCGCACAATAACCGCTTGTATGCGGCAGCTTGCCAATGGTCATGAACAGCGGAATAAAGCCGCCCTGCGCTTCACGTCCGATCACTTCGCGGCCGTCATTGAGCACACTGAGAACACCATTATCCGAAAGTCCATGCAGATAATCCATCGCTGCACGCTGGCTTTCGATGGCAAACAGCATCGAGAAGAATTTTCCCTCTGTGTCGCCGCGGTCATAGCCAAACAGGGCTGCCGCGGAATGGTTCATCGAACGAATGCGACCTTCCGGCTCAATGAGCACAACGCCGTCGGTCGCGGTGTCGAGAATGATCTTGAGCTCTTCGACGTTGGCCTGAAGCGCCTGCTTTTCAGTGATATCTGCGCTTTGCGTTTCTGCTACAGCTGGCACTTCGACCGGAGCAGGGGCCAAAGGCATGAGGCTTAGCATGAGTGCGCGACCATCACGCCAGCCAATGGCATTGAGATGCGCTTCTACGGGCTCTTCGCTGCCATCAGCACGCCGCAGAACCATTCCCTGCGAGTTGCTGGCGTCTTCGTTGTCGCTGTTGAACAAAGATTGCACGCCACCGGCATGACTGATTTCTTGCAAGCTCGCATAGCCTGTCAGATCAAGAAGCGCCTGATTGACATAGTGAATGTCATTGCCAGAATAGATGATGACAGGGATAGGCAGATTGGCGAGAAGTGCCGTTTCGTTAGCTGAATGCTTCGGTTCGGCCTTGACGGTCTGCTGCCTCTCATCCGCCGATGGAAGCTTTTCAGACACAAGCGAAACAACCGCTGCGCGTTCCGCCGCTGGGCGCTCGCTGTCTTCGCGCGAATTGGCCAGTCCCTGCTTGCGCAAACGATCAGCAATTTCGCGAAACGCATTGCGCTCGGTTGCAGTCAGTCCGCCTTCCGGGCGCTGCTCTTTACCCTTGCTGTGCTTTGCATGATCCGCTTCCACCTTTTCACGTGCGGCGGCATTGAGCAGTTCAATAATCTTATCCGACTCGCGACGGCCCGGATTGGGCGTCAGCTCAAAAGGCAGTGTTGGCGATGCGGAAGTCTGATGCCCGGCTCCGACCCGATCATCATTTGCGACTTCTTCTGAAAGCGCCAATATATCGTCTTCATCTTCCGCGCTCAGCATATCCTTTATGGTGGGTGCTGTTTCGCGCTTCTGTGGAACGCCGCCTGCAAGTACCAGACCTATTGTCTCGGGGTCTTCCTCAGCATCTTCCGGGCGCACGAGGCCAAACCCACGGAAGCCGATGAATTCGCGGTCTCGCGAATAAACGGGGAGGGCGGCTAGCTCGACCGGAACGCGCAGGTTGGTGCCTTCAACCGGCCAAAGCAGTTTTTTGCCCGACCAAGTATCATGCTTCTGTAAGAGCGAAGCGATGCTGCCATCGGTGTCGAAGCCGAAAACCTTGGCAACTTCTACAAAGCTTCTGCCAACGACATCAGCCGCATTCGGACCGATGATGACGCCAAGTTCTGGCGAGACTTCAGAAAATGCACCCGTTGCATCTGTCTTCCAGATGAAGCGGGCAGGCGCGCCTTCTGCATCGAAAGTGAAGAACTTTGGCTCGGCCTTCTTTTCTATGACGGCTTCAACCGCTGGTTTAACCTGTGCTTTTGGTTCATCGGCTGCGGCTTCCCCGACGATACAGATCAGATGCAAGGCTGGCTCATCGGTAAGTCGCGCTATCGCGCCGGGAACGGAGTTCTTGCCTGCTCGGATGCGGCGCTTCACGATGCGGTCGCCGGGGTCGCGTGCTTCGATAATAAGGTCTTCAAGCGTTGACACAGAAATATCCAGCGTCACAAAGCTTGGGTTTGCGGCGATCACTTTCGCTTCTGCATCAATGAGTGCAACATGCGTAGCTTCATCGCCAAGACCGGAAATAATGGTTTCAGGCGAAACATTCTGCTTCTCGACAGCAAGCAAAACTGCCTTGACGCCATCAGGCATTGTCAGTTGTGAAACGTGAAGGCGGGTGAGTTCGGAGCGCATACCCGAACCAAGACGCACTGCAACGATGCGCGGCGCGCTATCTGTATCGCTGCTCGAACCTGCGATCTGGCGGCGGGTTGCAACTGGCAGATCAAGCTCCCTGCCGATAATGTCTTCGATATGGTCAAAACCAAACAGTTTGGCGCCGGGACCGTTGATCCATAGAACAGTTGAGAGGTCGTGCGTCAGCACGAGCTGCGCATCGCCCTTGGCAAAGCCTTTGCGGATTTGATCCAGCGCGGCTATGTTGATGAAGGGGTATGATCCTGACATACCGGTCCTTTACCTGTTCTTCCGACCACCCAAAGTGCTCTTTAATTATCTGTTAATAAGCTTCTTGCGGGTTCGGGTCCATATTCCCGTTCGATATGGACCTTCTTTTCTGTTCCATTAGTTAATGCGGGCATGGCAATTTTATGTGTCGGCACATTTTTGAACTTTGTGCACAGGCATGCATAAAACATGGTAACCAGAACGCGTCTAATTTTAACGATTGAGGCGCTTGGGCTAACAATCGGGGATTTCTTCAACAAAGATCATTTTAATGTCTTGCAATGTGGATCGATTCTCCGTATGTGACCCCCTGTCGACGGACACCATAAGCGAGTTCGTTGAGATTTAGGTACGCGGTCGTAGCTCAGTTGGTTAGAGCGCAGGATTGTGGCTCCTGAGGTCGGTGGTTCGAATCCACCCGTCCGTACCATCTAAAATCTCCTAACATATTGAATTTCTTATATTATACGTGACTGTGAGAAATCGCCATTGTGTAATCCTTGGTTGTTGAACCACATTTAGCGCCACGAAACCATCTGTGGTACTTCTTGATTGTCTCGCAAATGCGAAGATAAACGGTCTGATAGGCATCTTCAGTAACGCACCGGAAATGCTTTTAAATGGGCCGCGTGCCGGGTAGGGTGGCCGCCTTTGATGTGGAAAAGCTCTGATCAGAGCAAGCGTTTGATTGATAAAATGAAACCATCGTTCCCAACCTTTATTGACGCTATCAACGATAAAGTCCTCATCAATATCAAAAATGATGATGTGAATAAGCTCTATGGATTGACGTTTGACGGATATGCAAAGGTTCTAATTCCCATTGGAACCTGTGATCGGCAATCAACCTTGCGAGGAAGTTTAGATACACCTCCAAACGTTATGCGATGACAGATGAACGCCTCCGCGACAGGAAACACATTTCCCTTCAAACACTGTCGTTTCTGTCTATCCGAAAGTTGACAACGGAGGCTTGCTATTGATCGATGGGCGGTATCGATTCCGCGTCATACACGAACTTCGTATGTGTTAACTGGGACAACGTCATTCTTTGCGTTGACCTGAACAGATTACAGCGGCCATGGGAAGTGTCGCAATTTACTCACGTTTTTTTGGGCACCCTTCCGGAATTCCTAATTTATTTTTTTATTTAGAAAAAACACCGAATTTTTGCAATTTCACAAAAAAGCGGTGAACCAAACTCGTTTTGCTACGTTGTTTACAGGTCATTAACCATGATCGGAGGCAACAATGCTTTTCTATTCGCGTATTGAAACTATTGTAACTGCTGCATTTCTGCTCGTTGTTCCTTTAATGCTGATCCTTGGTTAAGTCGTTGCAGAGAATTCATCCTGCTATCGTCACAACCGAGCCCTACCTCTAACGCGCCTGACATTAATCCGATGTCAGGCGCTTCTATGTGTGGCCATAGCAATACTTTTTCTTTTGATTATATGAGGCAGCTAAAGGTTTATTTAGCGTGATATATACCAATACAACATTGATTTTATTTAATGTTCTGCGATTGCTTTATTCATATTACGTTCACGTTCTTCCCAATATGCTGGTGCCAGAATAAAGGAGTATCCCATGATTAAAAAAGCCGTACTTGCCGCCATTGCATTATCGTTTATTGGTGCACCTCTCGCTCAGGCACAGAATTACAGCCAACCGCGCAAGCAAGGCTATAGTCATGCCGAGCCGCAGCGTCCTTCGCACGGCAAAGATTTTAAGCGTCATGACCGCCGCGACCGCGATCACAAGCGTTGGCAGCGTGGAGAGCGCTATGGTGACTGGCGTCGCCATCAGGAAATCCGTGATTACAAGCGTTATGGTCTTCGCAAGCCTGGCCGCGGTCAGCATTGGGTGAAGGTCGATAACCAGTATCTGCTGATTACAGCTGCAACCGGCCTGATCGCAGGCATTTTGGCTACTCGGTAGAGCTAGCCTGCTTTAGGCTAAATTTGTGATGATGCAGACAGCGAACTGTCTGCATCATTTTTGCATTTTTTGAATATCTTCTGAAGATACTTATTCACACAGGCTTTTCTCTGCAGCGCTTGCTGAAATCCCCGCATAGCTGCAATGTGTCATTCTTCCTGTTTGCGCTGAAAGCGGAGGTTCCTGCATGAGTGGCTTTCTGGCACTTCTCGATGACGTCGCGGCAATTGCCAAAATTGCTGCGGCATCGGTCGATGATATAACTGCCAACGCCGCAAAAGCTGGAACAAAGACAATTGGCGTGCTGATTGATGATGCAGCCGTCACGCCGAAATATGTCGTCGGTATTACGGCTGCACGTGAATTGCCGATGATTGGCAAAATCGCGATGGGCAGCCTCAGAAACAAGGCGCTGCTTATTCCAGCCTTGCTTCTGCTCGACTATTTTTTACCTGTCGCAATCACCGCATTGTTGATGATTGGTGGGGCTTATCTCTGCTTCGAGGGTGCCGAAAAGGTCTTGCACAAACTCTTTCCAGACAAAGAGCATGCTGAAGATGATACTGAAAATGGTAAGGATGCAACTGCGCTTGAGGAAAAGCGTGTTGCTGGCGCCATCAAGACGGATTTGATTCTTTCAGCCGAGATTATGACGCTTGCGCTCTCAATGATTGAAACCAATTCAATCTGGATCGAGATTGCAACACTTGCTGTCGTTGGTATCATGATTACAGTTCTTGTTTACGGCGTTGTGGCCATAATCGTGAAACTTGACGATTTTGGCGTACTGATGGCTCGTAAGGGACGGCTTTCTACAACGCGTGCACTGGGTCGATGGACGGTGCGCGCAGTCCCAAAACTGCTTCTGTTACTAACGGTCGTGGGCACCGCAGCAATGTTGTGGGTTGGTGGCAATATTTTCATTCATGGTTTGCATGGACTTGGTGTTCATCAGCCATTTGCATGGATCGCTGAGACCTCAGCAGGTATTGCAGGGCAGGTGACAACAAATCTCTCAGGTTTTGTTGATTGGGCAGCCACAGCCTTGGCAGATGGTATTTTTGGTTTTGTGCTTGGCTCTCTGATTGTGTTTTTCATGATGAAGATCGTGGCGCCACTTTGGAGTGCTGCAAGATCCTGATGATAGTTTGTCGTCCGCAGAGACTTGCATTCGTCTCGTCATAGCGTATGTCAATACGTGGGGACTTTGCGGATATGTTACGATTAAATTCCATCAGAAAGAATCTGCGATATTCGGCTATCCGGGGCGGATTGAATGCCATTGCTTTTTCGGGTTTGAGCCGATTATTGCCGTCAGCCGCCGGGCGTGGGGTGGTTTTTACTTTGCACCATGTGGGGCCGGATCGCACCGATGATTTCCAGCCTAATGCCATTCTGTCGGTAACGCCTGAGTTTTTACAGCAGACAATTGAAACCGTGCTTCAAGCTGGTTTGACGCCCGTGCATCTGCATGATCTGCCGCAACTACTGGCAGATAAGTCGGACAATCGAAAGTTTGTCTCTTTTACCTTCGATGATGGCTATCGTAACAATACGCAGCTCGCCGCTCCCGTTTTGCGTCGGTTTGGCGTGCCATTTACCGTTTTTCCGGCGATTGGTTTTATTGATCGCAGCCGCACGATCTGGTGGGAGACGGCTGAAGCACTCCTTAAGAACACCGCGCAAATCAGGTTTGATTTCGGCAAAGGAATTGAAACAGTAGAAACAGTCAGTGCTGCCGAAAAATACGAAGCCTTCGAACGGCTTGGCAAATATGTGCGCCAATGCGATGAGGATGAGGCGGTTCGGCGTATCAATGAACTTGCCATCAGCCAGTGTGCCGTCGATCCATCGGCAATCGTGGAAGAGCTTGTTTTAACCCAAGCGGAGCTCCGTGCTTTGGGTGCCGATCCACTTGTTCATATTGGCGGGCATACGCTGAGCCATGTGAATTTGCGCCGCGTGGATGACAAGCGATTGCGCCACGAGATTGATGGTTCCACCGAAGCAATCGAACACTATGTCGGCTATCGGCCCAAATCCTTTTCTTATCCTTATGGCTGGTGTTCGGCTGTTGGACCGCGTGAAATAAATGCCGTTGCTGAGGCGGGTTATGATGTTGCAGTTACAACGCGGCCGGACGTATTGCATAGCAACGATGCGATGCATCCGACGGCAATCAGACGCATATCGCTGAATGGAAATTTTCAGAGACAGCGTTACGTCAAGGCATTGATTTCTGGGCTTGCGTTCAAGTTTCTATGATATGGCTTCTGCGCCAATCAATTCCGCGCCAAGTACGCGCGCAGCTTCCGAAATATCAGGGTTGAAAACCAGCCAATAGCCCTTGTCGCTTTTAAAGGTCAGATTACAAGCGCGCACGAGCTGCCCGCGTTGCAATGCACCGTCGATCAGCCCATCCCAGCCCAGTGCCACACCTTGCTCGGCGATAGCTGCTTCAAGAACAAGGTTATATGTGTTGAAAACCAGCCCATAATTACCATCATCAATGTCTTCATGGATTTGATCCAGCCATGTTTGCCATGTGAACCAGCGGTCTCCCTGCAATGTATCGAGATGAAGCAGAGCCGTTTTGCCTAAGCCTTTTCCGTCTGGAAAAGGACCGTGACGCTCAAGAAAGCCCGGAGAGCAAACCGGCATGACGGCCTCGCCAATAAAGCGCACCGCGCTTTTCGGAAAATCTTCGCGCGAGCCGAAAAGAATCGCAATATCAGCCTCTCTTTGATCTAGCGGCTGCAGCATGGAAGATGCGGTTATTCGCACATCGACATCTGGATGTTTGGGGCGAAATTTTGCCACGCGCGGCATCAGCCAGAATGCGGCAAAGCCATAATCGGTCGCTATACGGAGTCCGGGCGTTCGATGTTTACGCCTGATTTGCTGAATTGCTTCATCGATTCCATCAAGCCCTTGTCGTACGGCATCATAAAGTATGCGCCCTTCAGGCAAAATTTCCACGCCGCGTGCACGTCTGGCGAACAACGCAACACCAAGTCGATCTTCCATGCGCTTTATTTGGTAACTGACCGCTGGTTGCGTCATGCCGAGTTCGCGGGCTGCAAGGGTCAGATTTTCCAATCGGCCTACGGCTTCAAAAACGCCAAGACTGCCAATATCCCATGTCGGAGAAACCATAAAGAACCTTTATCTCTACTATAAAAAATGAATGTCTTTTCCCTTATCCGTAAAGATGTTTTCTTTAAATCCAGAATGCAAGTCATAACGAAATTTGATTGAAGTAATCATTTCATCAGAAGTCAAACAGGGGAAAATCATGCGCAGCATCAAAATCACGGCACTGGCATTGGCGGCGTTTACAGGACTTACCGGTGTGGCTTCCGCTGCCGATCCTGCTGCATGCGAAACTATTCGTCTTTCCGATCCCGGCTGGACGGATATTACCTCCACAAACTCCATTGCCAGTGTGCTGCTTGATGGCCTCGGTTATAAAGCGGATGTGAAAACCATGTCTGTACCAATTGGCTATGAAGCACTGAAGACCGGCAATCTGGATGTATTTCTGGGTAACTGGATGCCAGCGCAGCAGAAATTCCGCGATGATCTGGATAGCGCGAAAGCTGCCGAAGTTCTGGTCAAGAATCTTGAAGGCATTCGCTTTACGTTGGCTGTTCCAGATTATGTCGCTGCGGAAGGTATCAAGGATTTTGCAGATCTGGCAGCCCATGGCGACAAATTCGGTAAGGAAATCTACGGCATTGAGCCGGGAGCTCCCGCCAATCAGAACATCGAAAAAATCATTAGTGACCAAAAGTTCAAGCTTGATGGCTGGAAGCTGGTTGAATCAAGTGAACAAGCCATGCTTGCCCAGGTCGACCGTCGAAATCGCGACAAGCAGTGGGTGGTGTTTCTCGCATGGGAACCGCATCCGATGAACAACAACATCAAGCTCCAGTATCTCTCAGGCGGTGATGACTATTTCGGCGCAAATTTTGGTGCGGCGGAAGTTTATACGCTGGGTCGGACTGGATGGTCTGCTGAATGCCCGAATGCTGCAAAGTTCTTCAATAACCTTGTCTTCACAGTGGATATTGAAAATGCCTTGATGGGTAAAATTCTCAATGATGGAGTGGAGGGGCCTGCGGCTGCAACCGAATGGCTTAAATCCAATCCGGAGCAGATTGATAAGTGGCTTGAAGGCGTTACAACCTTCAAGGGCGAGCCAGGTGCAGCGGCTGTAAAAGCCAAGCTTGGACTTTAAAATTACGAGAATTCATTTTCGGCGGGCGTTTTGACGCCCGCCTCTTTGCGTCTGCTGACACGATGGTTTAGCCAATGAAAAAGCCCAATATTCTTGTCCTGATGGTTGATCAGTTGAACGGAACGTTCTTTCCGGATGGTCCGGCTGAGTTTTTGCATGTTCCGCACCTTCGTAAACTTGCTCAGCGATCAGCCCGTTTTGCGAATTGTTATACCGCAAGCCCGCTTTGCGCACCGGCGCGTGCGTCATTCATGTCCGGCCAACTGCCATCGCGCACAGGTGTTTATGATAACGCTGCCGAGTTTTCGTCTGAAATTCCGACTTATGCGCATCATCTGCGCAATGCTGGCTATTACACAGCACTATCCGGCAAGATGCATTTTGTTGGCCCCGATCAGCTTCATGGTTTTGAACAGCGCCTGACGACCGATATTTATCCGGCCGATTTTGGATGGACGCCTGATTATCGCAAGCCGGGGGAACGCATTGACTGGTGGTATCATAATCTTGGTTCGATCACCGGCTCAGGCTCTGCAGAGATTACCAATCAGCTCGAATATGATGACGAGGTCGCCTATCAGGCAGAAGCCAAGCTTTACGATCTGGCTAGAGGCCATGATGAGCGCCCGTGGTGTCTGACGGTCAGCTTTACACACCCACATGATCCCTATGTGGCGCGCAAACGCTTCTTTGATCTCTACGCCGATGTTCCGGAACTGGATCCGAAAATCGGACCATTGCCTGAAAATGAGATTGACCCGCATAGCGAGCGTCTTTTACGCGCCAGTAAGGCGGAAGATTATAATCTGACGGATCAACAGATCAGAACTGCACGACAGGCTTATTTTGCCAATATCTCTTATGTGGATGAAAAGATAGGCAATCTTCTCGACGTGATTGAACGTTGCGGTATGAGCGAAGATACGCTGATTGTGTTCACCTCAGACCATGGCGATATGCTGGGTGAACGCGGCCTTTGGTTCAAGATGAATTTCTTTGAAGGTTCTGCGCGCGTGCCGCTGATGATTGCAGCGCCACAACTCAAACCTGTCCGCGTGGATACGCCCGTATCGACGCTCGACGTTCTGCCGACACTGGCTGATCTGGCAGGGATTGATCTCAACGGTATCATGCCCTGGACCGATGGCGTATCGCTTATTGATGTAGCATCGGGCGTCACATCCCGCGGGGCCGTGCCGATTGAATATGCGGCGGAGGGTACAATCGCGCCAATGGTTTCATTGCGTGAGGGCGACTGGAAACTGAACCTATGCCGGGCTGATCCGCCGCAGCTTTTCAATCTTTCCACCGATCCGGATGAACTGGACAATCTGGCTGCAAAGCCTGAGCACGGCGCAATTCTGGACGGACTGTTGCGCAAGGCCAATGAACGTTGGGACCTTTGTCGCTACGATACTGATGTACGGGCCAGTCAGGCACGGCGCCATGTCGTTTATCCGGCTTTGCGCAATGGTGCCTATTATCCATGGGATTATCAGCCGCTGCAAAAAGCATCTGAGCGCTATATGCGCAATCATATGGATTTGAATATTCTCGAAGAAAATCAGAGATTTCCACGTTAATATTTATAAAGAGGTCGATCCTTGATCGACCTCTTTTAAAACCCCTCTGAATTGTAGGTGTTCTTGGCTGAAACGCTTCATTTCAGAATATCGGAAAGTCTCTTTTGTTCTTTTTCCGCACGCTTGAGATTAAGACCAGCAAGCAGATCAAGAATATGCGTTTTCATCAGTTCCGCAGCTTCACTGGTTTTATGCTGCTCAATCGCATCGACCAGCGCGTTATGCGCATGGCTTTCGCAAGTTGTTTCCCGTCGCCGCCAATAAAGCGCGATAATCAAGGATGAGCGCGGCAGAAGATCTGCTACAAACCCTGCCAGAATTGAATGGCCTGCAATGCCTGCGAGTTCCAGATGAAAGCGCGCTGATAATCGAATGGCATCGCTGTCGCGTCCCGCATGAAGGGCTTCATGCTCTTTATCCAGATGCTCACGCAGTTTTCTGACATCATCTGTAGTGGCCACCTTTGCCGCCAGTGCTGCAACTTCCGGCTCAATCAGCATACGCGCTTCAAAGACTTCGCGTGCTTCTTCCTGCGATGGTTCGGCCACAAACGCGCCTCGGTTCGGCTCAAGCCGCACCAGACGATCATGGGCAAGCGCCTGCAATGCAGAACGCACCACTGCGCGGCTGACGGAATAGATCGACGCCAGTTCGTCTTCCGGCAACTTTGTTCCGGGTAACAATTGGTGGCTCACGACTGCATCGCGCAATCCTTCATAGACGGGATGCCAGCGCGTTGACCCGTTATTGCCACCATTTTCATTGTTGTCAGTTGTTTGCGTGTCCAGAAAGTTCATTCTCATCCAGATACAAACGGTTCACGATCCATAGCAGGGGCCGACCGTTTCATATGTCTTTGAGTTTCTACTCATACACATATCGAAGCAGCCTTGTTCATTGTCAACGATATTGCCTTTATGGTTCACAAAATAGCGTGTTGTTTATAGATGACAATATCGTTTGTTCAGACTTCAGTTTACGGGCGAAAAAGGTGCAAATATGCCCTGAAACCCTTTCAATCTTGGTGCCTGATAACCGCCGAGTTTGGAGGTTTTGAGACCGAGCGTCACCAGACTTTCGCAGAGTTTTACTGCCGCTGTCACGCCATCAATAACCGGAACTCCATGCTCTTTCGATAAGGAAGAGGCAAGATCAGCCATGCCTGCACAGCCCAGCACGATTGCCTCGGCGTGATCGTCGCGCATGGCGCGTGCGATCTCTTCCGAAATGCGACGCCGTGCATCCGATCCCGGAATTTCCAGATCAAGCACTGCGACATCACTGGCTCTGACCCGCGCACAGCGACTTCCAAGGCCATAACGTGACAAATTATGTTCGATGGCAGGAACAGAGCGGGAGAGCGTGGTTACGACGCTGAACTTTCCAGCAATCAGGCTTGCCATATGAAAAGCCGCTTCACCGATGCCAATCACCGGCATTGTGCTTGCGCAGCGCGCAGCATCCAGTCCTGTGTCGTCAAAACAAGCAATGACGCACGCATCCGCTTTGGGATGCTTCTGCATTTCCCCGATCATACCGGGAATGGCAAAAACCTCATCGAAATAGCCTTCAATGCTTGGCGGTCCATCTTTGGGATTGACGGCAATGATGTTGGTTTCGGCAAGCGCCACGCTTCGCGCTGCTTCGCCGATTTTCCGCGTCATGGACGCAGTTGTATTCGGGTTGATGACAAGTATGTCCATTTCCTCAAACCATCGATTGTTTTTTTATCGTTGTGGATGGTTCAGGGCGCTTTACCGCGCCCTGAAATTAGATTTCGCCACCGAGATAAAGCTTCTTGATACGGTCATCCGAAACGAGTTCCTCGGAATTCCCTGAAAGAACGATCTTTCCCGTTGTCAGCGCATAGGCGCGCTGCGAAATGCGCAGTGCCATGCGGGAGTTCTGCTCGACCAGAAGAACACTGACCTTTTCATCGCGGTTAATGGCGACGATGGAACGTGCAATGTCCTGGACAAGCTTTGGTGCCACGCCAAGCGACGGCTCATCGAGCAGAAGTAACTTGGGTTTTGCCATTAGTGCTCGCCCAATAACCAGCATTTGTTGCTCGCCACCGCTCATCGTACCTGCGGCCTGAGAATACCGCTCCTTGAGCCGTGGAAAACGACCCAGAACCATTTCCAGCGTGTTGGCGATTTCTGCCTTTGCTGAGCGCGTGAATGCCCCCATCAAGAGATTGTCGCGCACGCTCATGTAAGGAAATACCCGTCGCCCTTCAGGAACCATTGCGATGCCCATCTCGACGATCTTGTCCGAGCGCGTACCGTCAAGACGGCTTCCCTCGAAATAGATTTCGCCCTTGCGCAGTTTGTTAAGCCCGGTGATCGCCCGAAGAATTGACGATTTGCCAGCGCCGTTGGCTCCAATGAGGGCTACGGTTTCGCCCTGATTGACGCTAAGAGACACGCCTTTCAACGCATAGACGTGATCATAATAGAGTTCGGCATCGGTTACTTTCAGAAGCTCTGTCATGATCAGTATCCAATCGTTTCATCTTCTGCGCCGAGATAGGCTTCGATGACTTTTTCGTTCTCTTGAATCTCCTTCGGCGTACCTTCTGCAATTTTCTGGCCGAAATTGATCACGACAATCCGGTCGGAAATATTCATCACCGCTGGCATGTCATGTTCGACCAGAAGCACCGTAATGCCGCGCTCGCGAACAGCTCGTACCATCTCAACCGCCTTAACGGTCTCGTCATGGTTCATCCCCGCAAAGGGTTCATCCAGCAGAAGAACCTTGGGTTGCGTGGCAAGACCAATGGCAATACCAAGCGCACGCAAGTGACCATGCGGCAGGGTTTGTGCGATTTCGTTGCGTTGTGGCCCCAGCCCAAGAAAATCCAGGATTTCGTCTGCCGAGCGTTCAAACTCCAAGCGGTCCTCTCGGGCAAGACCCGTTCCAACATAACAGCCGAGGAAACTTGCCTTGGCGCGCAGGTGATGCGCGACAATGACATTTTCTCGCACTGTCATGCCTTTAAAGATTGTCGTTTCCTGAAAGGTTCGGACCACCCCCTTGCGTGCCACGATATGCGGCGCAAGGCCGGATATGCGCGCACCGTTAAACAGAACTTCACCTGTCGTCGGATTAAGGAAGGAAGCAATCAGTTTGAACAGTGTGGATTTGCCAGCACCATTGGGGCCGATCACCGAAAGGATTTCTTTTTCCTTGACCGAAAACGAGACATCATTGACTGCGACCAATCCACCGAAGCGCTTGGTGACGCCTTTGACTTCAAGAAGCGCACTCATGACCGCGTTCCTTTCTTGTTTGTCAGTCGCAGGCTGAGCAGACCATTAGGCAGGAACAGCATCAGGATAATCAGCAGGCTCGAGAAAATCAGAAGCTGGAACTTGCCGGTCTGGAAAAGAAAATCCCAGCCGAAATAGAGGACGAAAGTGCCGATGATGGGTCCGAAAACATAGCCAAGACCGCCAAGGAAGCAGTTGAGCATGAAATTGACCGAGTCTGTCACGGTGAAGCTCGACGGATAGATCGATTGCGAAATGGCCACGAACATCGCGCCGCCCAGTCCTCCAAGAAAGGAGGAAATCGCATAGGCAAGAACACGCAGATTTGTGATGTTCACACCGATGGAAGAGGCGAGTTCTTCATTTTGTTGCAGCGACTGGCACAACCCGCCGATGCGTGAATGAATAAGCCTGTAAAGCGCTGCAAAGCACAGGACCATCAGGAAGACTGAGACAAAATAGAATGCAGCGCGTGGGTTCTGTAAGGTGGCGAAATCCGGCAGGATGGTGAGGCCGAAGATCGAAATTCCGCCCGGAGGGGGAATATTCACTATGCCTTTCGCGCCATTGGTGATCGGCAGTGCCATAGCGAGCAGACGTGCGACTTCTGTGAGAACCAGCGTTACCATCGCAAAATAGACACCGCGAAGGCGAAGGATCGGTATCCCGATCAGAACACTGGCAAATGCGCAGAAAAGCCCAGCCAGCGGCAATGTCAGCCAGAACGACACGCCGTATTTGACCATCAGAATGGCTGACACATAGCCGCCCATCAATGCATAAGCACCCTGGCCGATATTGATGCGCCCTATGTAGAAGGTAAGCCAGACACCAGCGCTGACGATGGACAGCAATGCGACCGAAGTCAGGGTGTAATAGAGATCGTTACGTCCTGTTATACTGATCAGCAGTGGTATACCGATGAAAACCAGAGCGAGGAAAGCAACGACACCGAGAAGTTTTGTTGTCTTTGTCATGATTGCTCCCATCAACCCCAAGGTTTACCCATCAGGCCATTCGGACGCAGGCTTAAGAAGACCATCAGTCCGGCGAAGATTACGAGATAGGTGATGTCACCATATGGTCGCAGCACGGTAAGGCCGACAGATTCCAGCATTCCAAGAATGAAACCTCCGGCAATCGCGCCGCTCACGACACCTGCGCCACCGATCATCACCATCATGAAGGCCTTGATCGAAATTGCGCCGCCTATGCCCGAATTAACACCGGTAATGGCAACCAACAAACCACCAACCAGGCCTGCCAGCATTGCCCCCATTGCGAAGCCGATCATGGAGTATCGGTCGACATTCACGCCCATCAACTGCGCCGCAACGCGGTCCTGAGCGAGCGCGCGCATTGCGCGACCGGGTTTCGTAAATTGCATGAAGAGAACAAAAGCTGCGATGAAAACAACTGCCAGAACGCCGATCAGAATGCGATCATAAGGGATGATCAGCCAATCCGAGACGAAAACACCGTTGATGATCTTTGGTACACCACGCTGCTTTTCACCAAACAGCAGCAAAATGATTGCATCGAGAAAGAAGGCGATTGCAGCGGCGAGCAACATCGTACTTTCATCGCGCAAACTTCGTTTGATAACGGGTCTGAATAAAAACTTTTCAATGAGTGCGCCAACGATCATCAAAGTGACCGCCGATGCAAAGAGCGCAACCACGAAAGGCAGGCCAAGCTGCCCATAAATCGTGTAAGTGACAAAACCGCCGAGCACATACATCTGGCCATGCGCAAAATTAAGGACATTCATCAGCGCGAAGATCAATGTTAGACCCAGCGCAATCAGCGCATATTGTGACCCAAGATACAGCCCGTTGACTATGACTTGTTCCATAAAGGCAAACTCCCTCCTGCGGAGAGCGGCGCCTGCCAAAGTCTCCGTGGCGATATATGACGATTGGGAGGCAGAAGCGGGCGTTTCGCGCACCCGCTTCTCAAAGTTTCAGGCTTAGTCGACCTGACCGACGAACAGCGTTTCGAACTTGCCGTCCTTATATTCGGTAACAACCATAGGAATGCCAAGTTGGCGTTTCTGTGTGAAGGACGTGTTGCCAACATATGTCAGCTTGGAATCGTCGCCCTTCACATAAGGGTTCGGCGCTGAGAATGTATCAACGGTCTTCTTGAACTCTTCGACATTATCGACTGCGGCTGGATTGGCTTTCAGGGTTTCGATAATATATTCAAGAGCATAGACCTTGGTGTTCGATTCATCATTATACTCGCCATAGGCCTTGGTATAACGATCAACGAACTCCTTCATCGCATCCGATGCGATTTCTGGTGTGGATGCGCCGCCCACCGAAATAAAGCCATTTGCAAGCTCTCCGGCGCCTTCTTCAAGAACCTTGGCATCCTGGGCTGTTTCGGTGGAAATGAAGCCTTCATAGCCAAGTTCGCGTGCTGCACGGATCAAAAGCGGCGCATTGCCCGGTGCAACGCCTGAAAGCACCAGAAGGTCCGGTTTCTGCATGATGATTGGTGTGAGCACTGGCGTGAAGTCACGCGTATCGTTTTGATAAGCATCGCTGGTTGAAACCACTTCAAGGCCAAGCGCCTTTGCAGCTTCAATACCACTATCGCGCTGGCTCAGCGGATCGGATTCATTGGCCGCAACGAATGCAACGGTTTTAACGCCCTTGTTTTCTTTCAGATATTTATAGATCGCCGGACCCGACTGATAATTGGCAATCATGCCCAGAATGGCATTGGATGCGGGTGGGGTATAAAGTTCTTTCGGGAACGAATAAGGGAAATAGATAATCCCTTTGGCTTCAGCGACTGGACGGACGGCTGCCGCGCCGTCATCAACATTTGGACCCACGACATAGTGGACGCCTTCCTGTGCCATCTTTTCCATGCCGGCAATGGCGCGCTTTGGATCCTTCTGATCATCGAAGGTTACGATTGTGATCTTGTAATTGTCGTCGCCGATCTTCACTCCGCCAAGTTCATTGAGCCAGTCGGCACGAACCTGCATGGAACGAACGTTTGATGTGCCCCATGCAGCCGCTGGACCACTTGTGACACCCACAAAACCGATCTTGAGTTCCTTATCGGCAGCTTGGGAGGCGTTTGCGGAAATAAGCGCGAAAAGTGAAACGGCGCCGAGCGCCGCAGTTTTGATAACTGCGCGTCTGTTAAACATATCTATTCCCCTTGTTTCGTCACTGTTCCCTCGTTTTGTGGGGAGCAGCGTGCGAGGATTGAACGCCAGATACCTAAGATTGTCAACAATATTAATTTTTTGGTTAACAATCAGAAATCGCTAATACTATCGCGGAAAGAATTGCCGACACAGCGATGCGTTATACTTATCGAGGAAATTGCCGTGAGCTATTGAATCTCAAAGGAAATCAGGGCAGTTTTCGAATGTTGCAATAACCGATGAGCTATTATGTCTGTCCAGCGTGCAAGTTTCTATATTCTATTGGCACTGGTGACAGTCGCCTTTGCCTGGTTGCTGATACCTTATTATTCGGCAGTTCTCTGGGGCATCATTCTCGCGCTTATCTTTTATCCGGTCCAACTACGCCTCGTGCGTTTATTGCGTGGACGCAAAAACCTTGCCGCCTTCTTGTCGGTGCTGATGTGCCTCTGCCTCGTCATCCTGCCGACGCTCTTCATCTTTGGATTGCTGGCTCAGGAGGGGAATACGCTTTACCAGCGTCTGATCACGCGTGAATTCGATCTCAACAGCTATCTCACCCGCATTCTGGCGGCTTTGCCTGATACGCTTGAAGAATGGATGATACGCTTTGAGCTGGGAACTTTTGCTGAATGGCGCGCGCGCATCACTGGCGGAATACTGCAAGGCAGTCAGATTTTCGCAAGTCGTCTGCTAAGCTTCGGACAGAATACGCTTCAGTTCATTATCAGCTTTGGCATCATGATCTATCTCCTGTTCTTCCTGTTTCGTGATGGTCAGGAACTGGGGGAAAAGATTCGTCAGGCGATCCCTTTGAGCGAAGATTATAAGAATCAGTTTGTTGAAAAGTTTGCAGCCGTCATTCGCGCAACGGTTAAGGGCAACATTATCATTGCCCTTATTCAGGGTACAATTGGTGGCATTACCTTCTGGTTGATCGGCATAGAAGCAGCATTGCTCTGGGGTGTGCTGATGACAATCTTTTCGCTTCTGCCAGTTGTCGGCGCTTCGCTTGTCTGGGGGCCTGCTGCCATTTGGTTTGCCGTAAACGGGATGTGGCTTCAGACGATCACTCTTGTTTTTGTCGGCGTTCTGGTAATTGGCCTGATCGATAATCTGCTGCGTCCGCCACTGGTGGGGAAGGGCACGCGCATGCCGGACTTTGTGGTGCTGATTTCAACGATTGGCGGGATTTCTCTGGTTGGAATCAATGGGTTCGTTGTCGGCCCGATGATTGCTGCCATGTTTATTGCAGCATGGTCGCTTCTCGCGCAGGAGCAGAGCAAGCAGCTTACCGCAAGCAAAAGCATCGATTAAACAGTCAAAAATTTAAGGAGCTGAAAACAAGAACGCCCGCTGCACTGGGAGGAGGAGTGTGCAACGGGCTGATCTGGTAAGCGCGACTGGGAGGAGGAGTGTCGCGCTTGGCGTTCAGTTTCTGGGAGGAGGAGTGAAACTGAACAATTTGAAAATAGGTTTGATACACGTCACTTACAAGAGGCGATGCTGCAAGGCAGATATGCATTTTTGAATAGCTGAAATAAGAAACCGCCCCGCAGCGATAAACGCGCTGGGGCGGCTCTTAACTCCTCCAAGTGAAGCAGAAAATAACCAGTCATTTTTAAAAAGCAACCCCCGAATAATAACAGTGACTTTTCAGAAATTACTGAAAATAGTGGATGGTTGATTGCCCTATTGCAGTATGCGGCAATGCAGGGGGCAAGTTGCAGCACCGATCAGGCGCCGGTTTTATTTTACCAATCAGGTATCGTGTTAATCAACTCGGCGTTCACGAGAAAAATACGCCCGTTTTTCTTGACGCCGTACTGGCGTTTTAAATCGATTATTATTGTCTGAACCCCCGTCCAAAAAATCTAAAAAATCTCGTCAATCCCATGCTGATAAAGTTGACTCTGAATATCAAGATTAATATAGCGTGCAATTAACATGAGTCTTTTTGTCATCTTAATTATGCCGTAAAATGCGGAATGGGGGTTTGGAATGCTGTTCAAAACTGGACGGACGGGGTATCTGCTGGGCACAACAATTCTTGGTGGAATTGTCGGTTTAACGCTGTTTGGGGCGGGGTCCGCCTTTGCACAGGCAGTTAATACGCAAGAAACGGATGAGCAGGCAAAGCGCAAAGAGCAGGCATTGCAGCTCGATACCATCACGATTTCACCGACCATACAAAATCAGGCTGTCATCGATGCGATAGCATCGACAAGTGTTATCACGCAGCGCGATATTGATCGCATTCAGGCAACAACTGCCGCTGATCTTTTCCGAGCGACGCCCGGCGTTCACGCCTCTCTCAACGGTGATGATCCAGCCACCTCCATTAATATTCGCGGTCTTCAGGAATATGGGCGCGTTGCTGTAACGGTAGATGGCGCGCGTCAGGATTATTGGCGCGTGGGCCACGGGTCAGGTTCTTTCTATATAGAGCCGGAAATGCTCAAGCAGGTTACGGTCATTCGTGGCCCGGTTTCCAACGCCTATGGTTCTGGTGGCATTGGCGGCCTGGTTGCTTTTGAGACGAAGGATGCGGGCGATTTCCTTCGCGACAGCGAAACATGGGCGTTGAGTGAAAAGCTGCGTTATGAAAGCAACGGCAAAGGCTGGATGACCAGCACGGTTGGCGCTTATCGCTTTCATGAAAATTTTGACGTGATTGGCAACCTCAATTATCGCGATAGTGACTCCTATAAAAATGGTGATGGCGATGTGGTGCGCTGGACCGGTGAGCGTGTCGTCAGCGGTTTGGGTAAAGTCACCATTCGTCCCGCGGAAGGGCACGAGCTGAAATTCGGTGTTTCCCGCCAGAAATACAATGACATCATGACCGGCAGCAGTGGCTCGACATCGAAAACTTTGTCCACCTATGATGCTGAAACGATCGTCAGCACATATACGGGTAGCTATACCTACAAGCCGGAAGACAACCCATTTTGGGATCTTTCTGTGAACGCCTATTATAGCGACACGGATAATGACCAGTATCAGATCTGGCCCACTGCTAATATCGGCAAAACACGCTTCTATAATGTTTCGACCGCAGGTTTCCGCGCTTATAACAGCTCGCGCATTGAAACTGATGCCATGATCCACACCATCACCTATGGCGTAGATTATTATAAGATGCGTGGTGAATCCGACACCGACAACTTTGGCACCGGTGATCAGCAGGCCTATGGTGGCGTGCTGCAGTGGCAGGGCGAGTATCAGAAGTGGCTCGAACTCATTGGTGCTGTGCGTTATGATGGCTACCGGCTTGATGGCACTATCAAGGCAAACGGCGCAACTCCTGCTCAGGACGTGAATGTTGATGGCAATCGTCTTTCGCCACGTTTAAGCATCGGCGTTACGCCATGGGATGGCGTGCAGTTTTACGGTCTGTATTCGCAGGGTTATCGCGTGCCGCATATGCAGGACATGTTCCGACAGAATGGTGCACATGGCGCGGGATATGAGCCTAATCTTTTGCTTGAACCGGAAGTCGCAACGTCATTTGAAGCCGGCGTCAATCTTCGTCAGGATGGCATTCTGGATACAGGTGATCAGGTTCGTGCCAAGATCAATTTCTTCCATACGGACGTGAAAAATTATATCAACACTGTATCGAAGGGTGCCTATACAACATCCGAAAATGTCGGGACTGCACGTTTGCAGGGCATTGAACTTGAAGGTACATATGACAATTGGTGGGGTTATGTAAATCTGGCTGCGTCCTTCACTGATGCCGATATGAAGGACGGCATTTATAAGGGGCAAAGCCTGAGCAATACGCCGCTGGATAACGTCAGTGTGACGCTGGGTCTGAAAGCCTTTGAAGAAAAGCTTGTCTATGGCGTGGAATATGAAAGTGTTGGCAAGGTCATTCGACCAAGTGGCGCGAATGTTTATACTTATCCGCGTTATGATCTCGTCAACGTATTCGCCAATTTACAAGTTAACGACAACGTAAAACTCGATTTTGGTGTCGATAATCTGTTTAACAAGACCTATTCTGATGCACAGACAGGCTGGTCTCCGACCTCCGATGTGGATCAGGGCAAGGGCCGCACCTTCAAGATCGCCATCACTGGTCGCATTGGCGGCTGATATCGCAGCTTCAGAATGAAGGCAGAAATGCCTTCATCTCTTCCTTACAAAATTGACTGAGAAAGCCCGTGACACAGCCATCTCCTGAAATTTCCCGCGCCTTATTGAGCCATGCAAGCATTCGCCTGCAAAATGGCGGCATCTATCTGCCGAATATTGTCGATCGTTTGAACTCTTATCAGGCTCAATATGATGTGACCGGCGACAGCCATGTATTTGACTTCGCCTTCGGACGTATAGAGATCGACAATAAAACACATGGCTACCGCGTAGCGCTGCATGCCGATGACGATACGGGCCTGCATCGACTAAAAGATCTCGCCGCCGTTGCCATCAAACTTTATACCAAGGAAGAAGCACCGGAGATCGTCTGGCAGGGCGACAGGGCCGGGGAGCAGGTTCTTCCGCAGTTTCGTCTGATGCAGGTGATTTCGTCCAGTTTGGTCACGCCGCACATGTTGCGGTTGCGATTTGCGGGCGAAGACCTCAAGCGTTTTGCCCTGTTCGGTGCCATGCATATTCGCCTGCTTTTGCCGACAGAAGAAGTGCCACAGCCTGTATGGCCTATTATGGGTCCGAACGGCCTGCCATTCTGGCCGGATGAAGCGCGTAAGCCTGCATCGCGCGCCTATACAATCCGTAACCTCGACATTGAAGCGGGTTGGCTGGAGATCGACTTTTATCTCCACGAAGTTGAGGGACTTGCCTGCCAATGGGCAAAAAACGTCAAGCCTGGTGATCAGGTTGGTCTGATGGGACCGGTCGGTCGGCCCCTGCGCCATGCCAGCCGCTATCTCATGGGGGCTGATGCAACGGGTCTGCCTGCAATCGGGCGGATGCTCGAAGAGTTTTCGGCTGACGTGACAGGCCGTGTGGTAATTGCGGTCGATAGCGAAAAAGATGTGCAGCCACTTGTTCATCCTGAAGGATTTTCCGTCGACTGGATTATCGACGCCGATCAGAAGCGAGCTGCTGAAACGCTCACGCAGGTTTTATGTGAAGCGGAATGGCCGGAAGGTCCGGATAGTTTTGGCTGGTTTGCTGGCGAGGCGGATCAGGCCAAAGTTATCCGTCAACACTGGCGCCAGAAACTCGGAAAAAGCCGGGAAGAAACGCTTGTTGCAGGCTATTGGCATAAGGATGCTGTTGGCTTCATGGCAGGATAGATAATAAGCTTTCGCCCGCAGACAGAATGCGCTAGGCACCCTACAAATTGCTATTGAAGGAGCCGCGCCATGGCCGATTTGTTGAAACGTTTTTCGAGCTACTACAGGCCGCATCGTCATCTGTTCATGCTGGACTTTTCAAGCGCTGTGGCGGCGGGCCTTCTTGAACTCGCATTCCCTGTTGCAGTTACGGTTTTTATTGACCGTCTGCTGCCGACAGGACAGCTTGGCATCATTTCGCTTGCCGCAATCGGGCTTTTGGCGATCTATGCGCTGAATGCATTTTTGCAGGTTGTCGTGACTTATTGGGGGCATATGCTCGGTATCAAAATTGAGACCGAGATGCGGCGCAAAGCTTTTGACCACCTTCAGAAACTGTCATTCGGCTTTTTCGATAATCAGAAAACCGGACATCTCGTGGCTCGGCTGACCAAGGATCTGGAGGAAATTGGCGAAGTAGCGCATCATGGTCCGGAAGATCTTTTTATCGCTATTATGACCCTGATTGGTGCATTTGCGCTTATGATGTGGGTTCATGTGCCACTGGCTCTGATCACAGCACTTATCGTCCCACTATGTGCTTATGTCACCATGCGTTATGGCGGACGTATGACGACTAACTGGCATGCACTTTATCGGCGCGTCGGTGATTTCAATGCGCGCATTGAAGAAAATGTCGGCGGTATTCGTGTTGTTCAGGCCTTCACCAATGAAGATCATGAGCGCAAACTGTTTGCTGAAAGCAATGAGAAATATCTCAATACAAAGCTTGCTGCCTATAAGATCATGGCTGCATCGATGTCACTCTCGTATCTGTCGATGCGGTTTGTGCAGGTTGTCGTCATGCTGGCCGGCGCATGGTTCGTCGTGCATGGCGAATTGACGGCGGGCGGCTTTGTTGGCTTCCTCTTGCTGGTCAATGTCTTTTTCCGTCCCATCGACAAGATCAATTCTGTCATTGAAACTTATCCCAAGGGCATCGCCGGTTTTCAGCGCTATTGCGAGTTTCTCGATACACGCCCGGATATTGCGGATCGTCCAGAAGCAAAAACTGTCGAGCGTCTTAAAGGGGACATCGAATATCGCGATGTGAGCTTCGGTTATAATGATGCGCGCCCGATTTTGAGCGGCCTTAATCTATCTATAAAAGCCGGTGAAACAATAGCATTTGTTGGCTCATCAGGGGCAGGAAAGACCACCATCTGTTCGATGCTGCCGCGTTTCTACGACGTCACCAAAGGTGAAATCCTCGTCGATGGCGTCGATATTCGCGATATGACATTGAAGTCGCTGCGCTCAAATATCGGAATTGTCAGCCAGGATGTCTTTCTGTTTGCAGGCACCATCCGCGAGAACATTGCCTATGGTCGCCTGGATGCCAGCGATGAAGAGATTATCGATGCTGCACGACGGGCGCGGCTTGATGGCGTGATTGCAAATCTTGCCGATGGTTATGATACTGTCATCGGTGAGCGTGGCGTTAAGCTTTCTGGCGGACAGAAGCAGCGTTTGGCGATTGCGCGTATTTTCCTCAAGAACCCGCCAATCCTGATTCTGGATGAGGCAACATCAGCGCTGGATACCGAAACCGAACGGGCCATTCAGCAATCGCTTGCTGATCTTTCGGTTGGGCGCACGACTCTTGTGATCGCGCATCGCCTTGCAACGATTATCAATTCGGATCGTATTCTTGTTGTCGAGGGCGGCGAGATTGTAGAGCAGGGCAGCCATAAGGACCTGCTTTCAGTGAAGAATGGGCGTTACAAGCGCCTTCACACAGCACAATCTGCATCAATTGAAGGTATGCTATCCGCTTAACCTTGCCATGAAACGCTCATGATCTATTTATCTGAATACTCATGCGGGGAAATAGAATGTCGGATATCGATATTAAGCGGGTTTATGAGGTATTTCAGCCAAGTGACGGATTTCGCGTGCTTGTTGACCGCGTGTGGCCTCGTGGGATGACCAAGGAAAAGGCGGCGATTGATCTTTGGGATAAGAATATTGCGCCAACAACCGAGTTACGAAAATGGTTCGGACATGATCCGGCCAAATGGGACGAGTTTCAACAAAGATATATTGCTGAATTGAAGGCCAATCCTGTGGCTGTCAATGCGCTTTTACAGCAAATCAAAGGCACGCATGTGACTTTGCTCTATGGTGCAAAGGACGAGCAACACAATCAGGCGGTTGTGTTGCGCAATTTTTTAACTCAGCTTTCAGACTTATAATCTGCCCTGTTAATCCCATGCCGCTGCATTTTGTCGTAGAATGTCTTGCGCGGAATGCCTAAAGCTTCAAGCGTATCCTGAACGTTGCCATTATTCGCTGCCAGCGTTTCGCGGATCAGTGAAGCTTCAAAACGCTCCAGACGTTTTGGCAAGGATTCATGATCGTCCTGACGCACGGATGGGGGTGAAGGGGTTTTGACACCAAGCGCAAAACGCTCGGCAAAATGCACCAGTTCACGCACATTGCCGGGCCAGTTATGCTCCATCAAATAACGATATGTTGTGGCATCGAGATCAGGAATATCCCGGTTGAAGCGTCGTGCGGCGCGCGCAAGAAAATGCGAAAAGAGCAGCGGAATATCTTCGCGTCGCTCTCGCAGAGGCGGAATGGTCAGTGTCACGACATTCAGCCGATAGTAAAGATCCTCACGGAAATCACCGCGCTGTTCCGCATCGCCAAG
>Ga0213829_1000095_pt1 | contig 120318 bp, 89 predicted proteins | sample MC6MC0896MG_FD_180665 | JGI IMG/M metagenome (GOLD analysis project Ga0213829, IMG submission 180665) | Enriched soil aggregate microbial communities from Iowa State University, Ames, United States - MC6-MC0896-MG | ecosystem: Environmental > Terrestrial > Soil > Unclassified | place: USA: Iowa...
CCACCAAAGCTGCGTGGCGCAAAAAAGATGTTGGCCGAGAGCAGACGGCGCACACTCTTGCTGGGCGGCGCGGCAAGCACTTGCCCCAGCTGCTCTGCGGTCTCTACCAGACACACCTGGCTCGCCCCTGCCTCGCGCATGGCCGTGGCCAGCGGCGGGCTTGCCGCCAGCGCCTGGTCACAGGCCAACAGGGCCTGGCGATGCTGGTTTACGGCGGCCAGCAGGCGGTTGATGGTGTCTTCGCTATGCCCGACAACATCGTCGCGTTGGCCATAAGCCACCGGGTCGAAGATCAGCTCGTCGCTGTCCCACCAACAGTTGGCCTGGAGCCGCTTGGCCTCGGCAAACAGCGGGGCCAGTTCGGCTACCGCCGGTAGCTGGTGGAAGATCACCACCGAGCAGGTCTGCAAAGCAATCTGACAGGCGCCAGCATCGCGCCAGTCAAGCGAAACACAGTGATAACCCAGGTCTTGAAACATGCGTTGCAACTGCGCCGGGCGGCTTTTCGGCTGCTGGTCGGCGCTGAATTCGCTGAGCAGCAGAACATCCCGTGGGAACAGCTCGCTGGCAGCCACTGCCGGCGCGGCCAGCGGCACTTTGGTGCGGGTCGCCGCCGGGCTCTTCCAGAGCAGCCGCGGCCCTTGCTTGAGCAGCTCGCGAACGATCTTGCGCAAGGTCGGGTAGACACCCGCCTTGCGCAGGTAAGCTCGCAAGCGCTGATCTGCGCGCGGCTCGGTGGTCAGCAGGCGGATCAACTTGGCGACCTTGGTGCTGAAGGTTCGAGAACCGATCGCCGGCTCATCTTCAGGCAGCCTCAGTGCAGAGCCAAGCCGCTGCCGGTGGCTGTGCAACTGACGCTGGCCAACCCCGCCGGGAATGGCCGCCTCGATGCTGGCAAAGACCTGATCCAGCAGCGCGTGGCGGCGGCGATACATGGCCCGTTTCTTCGCAGCGATGTCGTCGGCCGAGCGTCGCGCCGCGGCCACAGGCAGGCTGTAGAAGTCCTGATGCGCGGAGGCTACCGCGCCATGCTCGAGCCAGATGACGTCGTAGTTGGCGGCCAGGTCTTCACCTTTGTCTGCCCCGAAATAGGCATGCCGGTGATGCCGGTAGGCGTCGGCCACGGCATAGATCCGCGTCACGCCAATGGTGCGTGCCAGGCTCTTGAGCGCTTCGATCAGGAAGCTTCTGGGGCGCATGCCTTCGAAGTCCTTGGTCAGGTCGCGATAGATTGCCAGCGAGCGTTCGCTGTCGATGCCTTTGTGGATGCCCTGCACCGCGCCGATTACCAGGTTCAACTGGCCGTCCATATGGCACAGGGTGAATGCCAGCGACGCGACCCGCAGATCCCCCTGGAACAGGTTGAGCACCAGTTCGCCTTCGCGTTTGAACCAGATCGGCCGGTCCAGCACCAAGCTGCAGCCCGGCGAATAGGCCGACAGGTCGCACAGTTGCAGCGACTCGTCGCGCCCCAGCAACAACAAGGTGGGCAGGTAGCGGCTGACCACCTCATAGTGCGAGGCCAGCACACTCAAGCGCAGCGGCGCCTTCCAGGACTTGCTGATATAGGGCCATTGCACCACACCGATACAGTCGACACCGAGGCGGGCCATGCGCTGCTTGCCCAGCACCGACGAGGTGCGCTGCATGAAGGCGCTCAGCTCAGGCCACTGCCTGGCCATCGCCAGTACCAGCTTGAATTTGTTGTTCAGTGCCCGCAGCGAGTAGCCCGGTTGCAACACGAGCACGCTTTTCGCTAACGATCTAACCATCATCGGCATCTCACTTGTACTCGATCAAACCCGACTTGCCGGCGGCAAACCTGTTCAGCAAAAACTTGACCTGGCCGAGCATCTCGGGGAATTTCGCCAGCACCAGAAACACCGCCTGCAGCCAGTTCTCGCGCGGTGAGCGAGCGCCGCGACGGGCCAGCCGCAGCGCTTGTAGTGGATAGATCAACAGCAGCAGCAACCACACTGGCCCAAGCACCAGGCTGAGCAGGATGATCAACAGCGGAATCAGCAGGCCCCACAGCCAGGCTCGGCGAGACTCGCGCCGCCAGTGCCGCTCGGGCGCCGCGCCATGCAACCAGGCGCCCTCGGCAAAGGCATAGCCGCCGCGCAAGGTGCGCTGCCACCACTGGCTGAAACGGGTCATGGCCGCGTCATGCAAGGTCATTTCCGCGTCCAGCCGCCAGATCTTCCAGCCCCGCTTGCGCAGGCGTACGCACAGCTCCGGCTCTTCGCCGGCAATCAGCTCCGGGCGAAAGCCCGACACCGACAAAAATGCCTCGACGCGCATCAACGCATCGCCGCCGCACGCCTTGGCCTGGCCGATCGGCGTGTCCCACTCAAGGTCACACAGCAGGTTGTACACCGAGTGCTCAGGGAAGCGCTCACGGCGCCGGCCGCAGACCACCGCGACATCGCCCTGGGCATCGAGAAAAGCCTGCGCGGCGGGCAACCAGCCACGGGCCACTTCACAGTCCCCGTCAACGAACTGCACGTAGCGCATCCCGGGCATCAGCCGCTGCAAGCAGGCGAAACCTTCGTTGCGCGCTCGCGCCGCGGTGAACGGTATGGATAGATCCAGCGCCAGCACTGCCACACCATGATCAGCAGCGCGTTGCAGCGAACCGTCGCTGGAGCCTGAATCGACATACACCACCTGCTCCGCTGACCCTGCAAGCGAGGCCAGGCAACGCTCCAGTCGCAAGCCCTCGTTCCGACCAATCACCACTACGCCGATACCTGTCACCATGAGCCTCACTCGCCAAACCGGAACGCAACCGCGCGCACCTGCTCACTCTGCTGTCATCAATCCTGCGCCAACAATGCAGGTTTTTTCAGTTTGACGGTTGCTGGCACTCCGACCGCCAGGGCGTCATCCGGCACATCGATCAACACCACAGCATTGCAACCGATCACCACGTTGTTGCCAATGCGGATGTTGCCCAGCACTTTTGCACCCGCACCGATATCGACGTTGTTACCGATGATCGGCGCAATCGGCTCGCTGACGTTTTTCAGCCCCACTACTACGCCATTGCGAATTCGGCAGTCGTCACCAAATCGAGCATAGCCACTGATGACGATGCCGCCGAAGTGATCGATGACGAAATTGCGCCCGACCACGACTTCGCAAGGCAGCTCGATGCCGGTAATGATCTGGACAAACTTGAACAGCACTTTGTAGATCAGCGAAAACAACTTGCGTAGTAGCGCCGGGCGCACGCCGTAACGCCAGCGGCCAAAACGGTAGACCAGCATCACCCAGAAGCCCTGGGCACCCCAGTCGCCGCCGTAGGCCTGCAAGTCAGCGCGAATATTGTCGAACATGGGCTCTCCTAGCGTGTCGGTTGGCTGGCCAGGCGCGTGGCAAACAGCAGCTTCCAGGTTGCCACATTGTGCTGCCAGCACGCCTTGATCGCTGGCCAGCCGCGGCCTTTGAGCAAGGCCTTGAGGGCCAGGACCAGATCGCCCACGCACACCAGCAGCATATGCAGGATCAGCCCCAAGACGCCGTGGTGCTTGCGAAAATAGAGCAGTTCGCTTTCGATCTGATAAGCCGAGATCTGCCGGCTGGCAGCCTCGAGCTTGGCTACTGACTTGGAGCTCTCGCCGCCGATGTGCACCACCGTCGTGTGCGGATAGAACACCACCTTCCAGCCAGCCTGCTTGACCCGCTTGCAGTGGTCGACTTCCTCGTAATAGAGGAAGTAACGCGGATCGAACAAGCCGACCTGATCAAGCACTTCCCGCCGTACCAGGTAGTAACAGCCCGGCAGCCAGTCACATTCGCGGACCGAATCATGGTCCCAGTTCATGTCATCGACCATCTTCACGCCCGGGAACAGGCGTTTGAGGCCGGTACGCGCAATGAACACGTTCAAGGGCGTGGGAAAGTAGCGGCAGCACGGCTGCAGGTCGCCCTCGCGTCCTTCCAGGCGCACGCCGAGCACGCCGCAGTCCGGGTGCTGGTCCATATAGGCGACGGTTTTCTCAAGCGTATCGCTGGCGACGAAGGCGTCGGTATTGAGCAACAACGCATAGCGGCCCTGCAGGTGCTCAAGCAATTGATTGTTGGCGCGGCCAAAACCGACGTTGTCGCGATTGCTGACCAGCAGCGCCTCGGGACAGACCTCGGCCAGGCGTTCCAGCGAGTTGTCGACCGAGGCGTTGTCCACCACCAGATAGCTGGCCAGGGTTTCGCTGTCGGCGCGGCGCAGGGCATCGAACATCGGCTGCAACAAGGCGCCGGTGTTGAAGTTGACGACCATGACGTCGACCGGCTTGCTAGCCATTATTGTTGTCTCCAAAGAAGTACTGGCGCCTGACCTCGGCCAGCATCGGTTCCAGTGCCGGGTCGTAGGCGCCCTCGCGCTTCTTGATCAGGTCGATCCAGGGGTAGGCATTACAGCGTTCCTCGACGCGCTGGATCATCTCGGCAGTGGTGCAGATGAACCTGGCCGGGTTACCACCCACCACCGTGCCGGGTGGCACGTCTTTGGTCACCACCGAGCCTGCCGCCACTACCGAGTCGGGGCCGATGGTCACCCGCGGCATGACGATGGCACCGTGACCGACAAAGCAGTTGTCCTTGATGTCGATGAAGCCCACCGAATCGAGCTGTTTGCCATAGCACACCTCGATCAATGCCACCACGGCATCGTGGCCGATCAGGGTGCAGTCGGACAGGCCGACATTGCTGCCCAGGCGCAACAGCGCCGGGTCGGTGATGTTGCAGCCTGGGTTGATGTGGATATTGGTACCGACCGAATAGAACTTGCCCCAGCGCGCCATGTACGCGCCCCAGTCACGGGCATTGGGGTTGCAGATTTTTTTATAGGCTGCGCCACCGCGCCCGGTCGAGTACACAAACGACGTGATTGTGTTGCGTATCCATCCATACATGCTGCTTGCCTCGCCAATAAAGCAATCCCTGGACTGTTGCTGAGGCGTCTGCGGTCTCGTTTTGTCCTTGCGACCGTTTGCGCACCCAACCCGTTATCAACCGCAGTGAAGCAACTACTCGTTCAAACAACCGCACCGCTTGCTGCCCGGAGCCTGGCGTTGAGGTGATCGGCCAGGCGCAGGGCAAACTGGATCAGCGGCATGGTCGGGTTGGAGGCGCCGCCCTTGGCGAAAATACTGCTGCCGGCGACATACAGATTGTCGGTCGCGAACACCTTGCAGTCAGCATCCACCACGCCAAATTCAGGCGAAGCGGCCATGCGCGTGGTGCCCATGTGATGCGCATGCGGGGCCATCTTCAGTGGCACGCTGCTCTCGTAGACAAAATCGTTGAGCTTGACGAAGCCCAGGCCCATTTCGGCGAACTGCTTGGCCATCTCGGCGCCGATGCACTTGATGGTATGCCGGTCGTCTGCACTCACCACCCAATTGACATTGACCTTGGCCACGCCCAGCTCATCCTTCTCGTCGAGCAAGGAAATACGGCTTTGCCTGTTGGGAAACTGCTCGATCATGGTGCCGATGATGCCGTCGCCAGGACAACTGAACTTGGCGATGAACTCGACCTTGCTGGCCACGCCCATTTCACAGGCGAGGTTTTCCAGAAAGTGCTTCACCTCGGCAGTTCTGCCGTAGGTCTGTACATCGGCCAGCACCGCCGTGGAAACATTGCCCTTGCCTGCCTGGTACTCGGCAACGAAGGCGTCGGTGGTGTAGTACTGGCGCGACTCAGTATCCTCGCCGTCCTTGAGGATAAAGGTGCCCATATCGACGTTCAGGTGCTCCATGAAGCAGCGGCCGACCGGGCCGTCCTTGCTGACTACGCCGGCGGCGCGCAGCGACTCGCTGTTGAGCAACTGCCGGGCGTTCTCGATCGCGCCAGTGGCGAGGATGAAGTGCCTGGCCTGCAACCGCGCGCGCTGGCCGTTGTAGTCGGACACCAGTACAGCCCCGACGCGGCCAGTATCCTGAGCGAATTCGATATCGACGCAGTTGCAGTTGATGAACACGTCCAGGCCAGGGGTGTCGTTGAGCGCTGCTGCGTATTTTTGCGCAAAGCGCGTGGGCGGGCTGAGCAGAAACCGGTCTGCTTCGAACTCGCCGCCCTTCAGCCCGGCATTCATGGTGTGAAATTCGGCGCCTGCGGGCAGATCGACGATGTCCATGGCAGCAGCAAGGTACTGCTCGATTTCCGCATAGGCGATTGGCCAGCCGGGCATTTCGCCGGGTGGCGCCACAGAGAAGTCCGATGCGGTGAAGGGGCGGCAGCGCCCTGCCCAATGGTTTGAGGTGCCGCCCAGATAGCGCAGGCGGGTTTCTTCAGCGTACAGCTCAAGGCCGGTCGAGGTGCATTTGTAGAATGCCTGCGACTGCGGGGTGTATTCATGACCGCCCGCTTCGAGCAGCACCACCCGCCAACCGCCTGCGGCCAGGCGCAGGGCCAGGGTGATGCCGGCTGGGCCGGCACCGACGATGCACACGTCGTAATCATTGCGCAGCGTTTTGTCTGCCTGATAGTCCTTGATCATGCCGGCCCGTCCCGAAAATAGTCAGCAGGCAATACCCAGCCGTTTATCACCACGAACCCGGCCTTTTTCTCGGCAGGCTTTGCCACCGCGCTGGCACCCACGCCAAACATCGCCCCGCCGATCCCCAACACCACACAACCCCGAAGAAAGCCTCTACGACCGGACAGCCGACTGCAAAATTCAAGCTTCCCCATAATTCCAAGACCTGTGCCCGTGGATTATTGACATCTTAGTAGCTGGCCCGACAAGCGTCAGAGCCAGGCGAAAAAATGCGTGACCGCAACGCCGAACAACGCCCCGACCGCCAGCATGGGCAGCACCACCAGCTCGCGCTTGAGGCTGAACATGCCCAGCTTGCAGTTGACGCAGACCACCAGGATCAAAGTCGGCAAGGTGTGCAGGGCGACCCCCCAGATCGCGTATTCGACGCCGCCCAGGGCCAGCAACAGCGGTAACAAGGCCCACAGCGAAACCAGCCGGATGATGTTGTCCATGGCCTGATACTTGGTCAGGCCGAGGGCCACCCAGAGCTGATGCGACATGGTGTAACGCAGGGTGAAGAACGACAACGACAGAATCGCCAGCATCGGGCCGGCTTCGGCATAGCGCTCGTCATACATCCAGCCGATCAGCAACGGGCTGGCAGTCAGCAGTACGCCGCAGGTAAACAGCATGGCCAGGTCGACCAGCAGCTTGAACCGGTAATACAGGCGCTTGAGCCGCTCCATGTCGCCTTCCCGGACTGCCTCGCTGAACGCGGGCAAGGCCACCGAGCCGCCCAGGCGCAACAGCCCGGTCTGGATCGCGCCCAGAATCAACACTGCAATCGAGTACACCCCCAGTTGCGCCACCGTCATGCTCGCGCCGAACCACATGCGGTCGCCGTACATCGCCAGCACACCGACCATCGACGACAACAGGATCCAGCGGCCGAACACGATCAGCTCCTGCAGTGCGTCGCGGTCCCACTGCAGGCGGTTGCCATGGCCATGCATCGCCAGGTGGCCAAGCAAGGTGCCTGCCAGCGCCGAAATCAACCCGGCCAGCACCAACGACCAGATCGAACGGGTGAAGTAACCAATCAGCAACATCGCCAGCAATCCGATGAACTGCGACGCCAGTTCGATCAAAACCACGCGCTTCTGTTGGAAAGTTCGCACCGCCACATCTATCTTGGTCGACTGAAAGCCCCAGATGATCGCCGACAGGCCAGTGGCAGCCAGCACCATCGGCAGCTCGGGGGCAGCGTAGGCCGACTCGGCAGGCCACAGGTCAGCCCGCTGGGCATACCAGGCGGCCAGTGCCAACAGCAGGGTCAGACCAAACAGCACGAAACCGCGCACGATCTGCACGGTCCAGGCGGTATTGAGAAACAGCGGATCGTCGCCGCGCGTGCTCTGGATGATGTTTTGCCGCAGACCGACGTCGGACAGCAAATGCAGGAGCATCGAAACCGTGCCGGCAATGACCATAACACCGAACATTTCCGGCAACAGCAGCCGCGCCATGATCAGGTTGCCGCCCAGCCGCATGCCCTGTGAAGCCAGCAGTGACACCAGGTTCCAGGCTCCGGCCCAGATTGCCCTGGAGCGCAGGCTCACGGCAGCGGACGCTTCAATCGACGGCATGACTTCAATCTCTGACTGAATGGCTAGAAGTCACTATAGTTTCAATTAGCCATGATGCGAGTCTCAATAATCCAGGGATAGGTGCCCTAGCCAATGCCAGAACATTTTCGTGCACTGATCGTTATTTTGTTCGTGGCCAGCGTGGTGTTTGTGATGGCGCGCAAACCGGCACTGGATATCATTCCGCCGGCGGACTTCAAGCGCCGCCGCAACCTCTGGTTTGGCCTGACCCTACTGGCGTTTTTTTCCTACAGCTTCTGGCTATATGCCGCCGCCACCGCAGTGATCCTGTATGTGGTGCGGCGCCGTGAACACAATGTGGTGGCACTGTTTTTCATCCTGCTGTTCCTGATCCCGCCGGCGTCGGTGGAAATACCCGGCTTCGGCGTGGTCAATTACCTGTTCGAGATGAACCACATCCGCCTGCTGTCGCTGTGCCTGCTGCTGCCCACCGCACTTGCCCTGAGCAGGCAAGGCGACACCCTGGCCTTCGGCCGCACCCTGCCGGACAAGCTGCTGGCGGCCAGCCTGATTCTGATGGGCCTGCTGTACCTGCGCGAAACCACCCTGACCGATACCTTGCGCCAGAGCTTCTATTTGTACACGGATGTGTTTCTGCCCTACTACGTTGCCAGCCGCGGCCTGAAGCAGATCAGCGACTTCAAGGATGCGCTGCTGGCGTTCGTGCTGGCGGCGTTTCTGCTGTCGTTGATTGCCGTGGCCGAGTTTTCCCGCCACTGGCTGCTATACAACGCGCTGACCGATGCCATGGGCACCCAGTGGGGCATGTCCGGCTACCTCAGCCGCGGCGGCTCGCTGCGGGCCAGTGCTACCACCGGCCAGGCGATTGCGCTGGGCTACGTGATCAGCGTGGCGATAGGCCTGTTCCTGTTCCTCAGTAGCTATGTACGCAGCCGTTTGCAGTGCCTGCTCGGCGCATTGCTGCTGGCGGCCGGGCTGATCGTGCCGCTGTCACGCGGGCCGTGGATCGGTGCGGTGGTCATTGTCGGCGTATTCATCGCCACCGGGCGCAACGCGGTCAAGCGCCTGAGCCTGCTGGCCATGGCCAGCGTGCTGGCGCTGCCGCTGCTGAGCGTGATGCCTGGCGGGGAAAAGGTGCTCGACCTGCTGCCGTTCATTGGCAACCTGGAAAAAGAGAACATCACCTACCGCGAGCGCCTGCTGGACAATTCATGGGTCGTGATCCAGCGCAATCCGCTGTTTGGCTCGTTCGACTTCCGCAATACCCCGGAAATGCAGTCGATGATCCAGGGCGAAGGCATCATCGACATCGTCAATACCTATATCAACCTGGCCCTGCGGGTCGGGCTGGTCGGGCTGACGTTGTTTGTCGGCTTCTTCGTCAGCATCCTGTTCGGCCTGCGCAAGGCGCTGCGCGCCTTCCCCGACCGCAACGAAGAAGGTCGCCTGCTCGGCCGCGCCCTGTTGGCGACGTTGCTGGGCATTTTGGTGATCATCTTCACCGTCAGCAGTATTACCGTGATCCCTGTCGTGTACTGGTCGATTGCCGGGGTAAGCGTGGCTTACATACAGATGGTGCGCCGTGCCCGCCAGGCCGAAGCCGGTAGCGCATTCGCCAGCCTTCAATCCAGGTAATGACAATGACCTCACTGCGTATGCGCCCCCTCATGCGGGCCTCGGCCCTGCTCGCTCTGGTGCTGCTGCCGCTGCCGGCGTGGACGGCAGAGTGGTCAGTCAGCGTCGACCAAAGCAATGGCCTGCCGAGCCTGACCCGTGGCGGCGGCCCGGTCATGGCGTCACGCTTCGACTTCTGGGGCGCGGACTGGAGCTGGACAGGCTTCTACACCGCGCTCAAGGTCAATGCGCCCTATGCGTACAGCCTGATGGGCAAGAGCAAGGACCTCGACTTTGATCTGACCGCGAGCATCGCCAAGCCGCAGCCACAGACCCTGAGCTGGGACATCACCCTTGACGCCCACAGCAGGAAAACCGACATCATGGGCGGCGGCATCGTGTTCAACTTCGACCCGGCGCTGATTGCCGGCGAGATGGGCAAGCCGGTGTTGCTGCCGGGCAACAGTGGCTGGTCATGGGGCAACGATGCCCAGGGCCGACGCATCGAGATGCGCTTCCAGCCCGCCTTGGCCAGAGTGTTCATGGAACGCGGCGACCCCAGTGAAATACGTGCGTTTTTCTATGAGGACCCGATTGTACCCGGACGCCAGCAGATCAAGGCGACGCTCACGGTCAGCGGCGATATCGACATTGGCCAGACCACGGAAGAACGTTTTGGCCTGGCCGACCCGAACAGTTGGCCGGATGACCAGCTCGACTGGCGCACCCCTCCGGTCGACCTGTCATTTCTCAATGCCGGGGAGAAACCGGCCGGCAAGCGCGGCTTCGTCAAGGCGGACGGCGAGCAGTTGGCCTTTGCCGACAACACCCCTGTGCGCTTCTGGGGGACCAATCTGTCTGCCTATGCGCTGTACAACACCCCCGACGACGAGATCAAGCAACAGGCCAAGCGCCTGTCAGCGTTGGGCTTCAACCTGATCCGCCTGCACCATCACGATTCGCCCTGGGTCAGCCCGAATATCTTTGGTGATGTCAGCAAACTGCGCGATACCCAACAGCTCAATGCCGAATCGCTGCGCAAGCTCGACTGGTGGATCAAGTGCCTGAAGGACGAAGGCATCTACGTCTGGCTGGACATGCACGTCGAACGGGTACTGACCATCAACGACCAGATCAGCGATTTCGCCGAGCTGGCCAAGGGCAAGAACTACATCGACCTCAAAGGCTATGCCTACGTCAACGCCTCGATCCAGCAAGCGATGAAGCGCTTTGCCGAGCAGTACGTCACCCATGTCAACGCCTACACCGGCATGGCCTACAAGGATGATCCGGCGATTGCTGCGCTGTTGCTGACCAATGAAAACGACATCGTCCAGCACTATGGCAACGCGCTGCTGCCGGACAAGGGCGTACCGGGCCACAGTCAGCGCTACATGGAGCTGGCCAAAACCTTTGCCCAGCGCCACGACTTGCCGGCAGACCGCACCTGGCGTGCCTGGGAACCTGGCCCGTCGAAGCTGTTTCTCAACGACCTCGAGCACCAGTTCAACGTCAGCCTGATCGAGCACCTGCGCGGGCTCGGCGTAAAAGTGCCGATCGTCACCACCAGCAGTTGGGGCGGCAATGGCCTGAGTACGCTACCGGCGCTGACCTCTGGCGATATGATCGATGCCCACAGCTACGGTGCCAGCGGCCAGCTGGAAAAAAACCCGCTGACCAGCGACAACCTAGTTAACTGGTTGGCTGCGGCGCAAGTTGCCGGCCTGCCGATGAGCGTGACCGAGTGGAACGCCCAGCCGTTCCCCAGCCCCGATCGTCACTCGCTGCCGTTGTACATTGCCGGCACCGCCAGCCATCAGGGCTGGGACGCGATGATGCAGTACGCCTACAGCCAGCAGGCTTTCATCGCCCAGTGGATCCGCGCCGACAACTGGAACGCCTACAACGACCCTGGCCTGATGGCGACCATGCCCGCCGCCGCCCTGCTCTACCGGCGCGGTGATGTGCAGCCCGCGCAGACCCGCTACGTCTTTGCGCCCTCACCCGCCACCCTGTTCAACCGCCTGATCACCCCGGCCAACTCGGTCCTGCTGCGCAGCGCAATGGAAAAAGGCCAGTTGCAGATCGCCCTACCGGCCTCCCCCGAGCTGCCCTGGCTGCGGCCCAGCCCCATTGCTGCGGGCGCGCAGGTGCTGCAGGACCCGGACCAATCGTTGCTGGCAGCCGATGCCAGCGAGTCCAGCTCTGACACTGGCGAGCTCAAACGCAACTGGCAGCAAGGCGTGTATACCATCGACACCCCGCTGACCCAAGCGGCGACCGGCTGGTTGGGCGGGCGTTCGATGAGCCTCGCGCAACTGGGGCTCGACCTGCAAACGCCATACGCGAGTGTGGCCGTGCAAAGCCTGGATGGCAAACCGTTCAGCCAGTCACGCGAGCTGCTGATCTCGCTGGGCACCCGCGCGGTGCCGCGCCCGGATGACATGACGCCGTTTCACGTCGAGCCGCTGCAAGGTCGCGTCAGCATCAAGGCTGGGCCTGGTTTGAAGCTGTATACCGGCAAACAGCAGCAGTTGCCCGTCAGCTACGAGGACGGGCGCTATGTGATCACTTTCGATGGCCAGCACATGAGTAATTGGCTGTTCTTGAAATAGCCATTTTTGCCACCTACCCTCTCAGAAGTCAGCTTTAGTCCGCGTTTGCTCGACCCGCCTTAGATGCACCTGTTTGACCCACCCAGGAGTGGACGGAACACCTACAGATTCCAGGAGAATTGGATGAAGTTTCTGGTTGTCGGCGGCGCAGGCTACATCGGTTCACACATGGTCAAGCACTTGCTGCTGGCGGGGCATCAAGTTGTGGTCGCCGACGTCATGCCGGCCCACAGTGGGGTCGTCTGGGTCAATCTGGACATCGCCGACCGGCCAGCACTGGATGCGCTGTTTACCTCTCATCGCTTCGATGCGGTGTTTCACTTCGCCTCGTTCATCCAGGTGGGCGAATCGGTCAGTGACCCCGGCAAGTATTATCAGAACAACGTCGCCGCGACGCTCTGCCTGCTCCAGGCGATGATGCAGGCAGACGTCAGGCAGCTGGTGTTCTCGTCGACCGCCGCAGTGTACGGCGACCCCCAGTATGTGCCGATCGACGAGGCCCATCCAAAGGCGCCGATCAACCCCTATGGACGCAGCAAATGGATGGTCGAGCAGATGCTCGAAGACTTCGATCGCGCCTACGGGCTGCGCTCGGTGTGCCTGCGCTACTTCAATGCGGCTGGGGCTGACCCCGATGGCATGCTGGGCGAGTGTCATGAGCCGGAAACTCATCTGATCCCGTTGATCCTGCAGGCGGCCTCAGGTCGGCGCCCGACAGTGACCGTGTTTGGCCGCGACTACAGTACCTCGGATGGCACCTGCATCCGCGACTATATCCATGTCAACGACCTCGCCTCGGCGCACGCCTTGGCGATCGACTACCTGCAGGCCGGTGGCGCCAGTACGGCGTTCAACCTGGGCAATGGCGAGGGCTTTTCCGTGGAGCAGGTGATAGCTGCCGCTCGCGGTGTCACGGGGCGGTCAATCAATGTCATCGAGGCAGGACGCCGCGCCGGCGACCCGCCGAGCCTGGTGGCCGACGCGAGTAAAGCTCGACAGATCCTCGGCTGGCACACCCAGTACCCACTGCTTGATGACATCCTTGGCCATGCCTGGAACTGGGAGCAGCAATACCCCTGGCGCTAGACACCAAGGGTTGGTCAGGGTTGAACACTACTCAGTAGTAAGAGCGGGTCTGCGCTTCGGCCTTGTTCAGCACGGCACCAATCAGGTTGGCGGTGGCCAGGTGGTACAGGCAGTCTTCGATTTCCTTTTTGCTGTTGTTGCCGTTGGCGACCACCAGCAGCACGCAGTCGAACTTGGGCAGCACGGTGATTGCATCGTCGGAGCTGAGCAACGGCGGCAGGTCGAAGATGCAGATGCGTGACTCGTAACGCTCGCGCAGGTCATGGATCAGGTTGTTCACCTTGGGCGAGGACAGCACCTCGGTGGACAATGGCACCGGCTCACGGGTTGGCAACACGACAAAGCGCGGCAGGGTCGGGTTGACCAGCACCTCCTCCAGCCCAGCCTGGTTGTTCAGGTATTCGTTGAGCGCCTTGCCCATCGGCAAGCCCAGGCTGCTGCCGACCCGCGGCCGGCGCAGGTCGAAATCAACCAGCAGCGCAGTCTTGGTGGTGTGGTGGGCGATGCTCATGGCCAGGTTGATGGCCAGCACGGTCTTGCCGGCCTCAGGCGTTGGCGAAGTGATCGCCAAGGTCCGCCAGCCGTTCTCTTCCATGGTTTGCAGCACTTGCGTGCGCAACAGGTCGAAGGCCCAACTCATGTTCGAGTTCTTGTTGTAGGCGACGATTCGATGCCGCTCCAGATGCTCCGCGCGCAGCGGCACCACCGTGGTGTTGACGTAATCGAACTGGCCCAAGGCCTCGGGCTGCTGCAGCACCGGTGCTGGTTGCGCGGCACTCGCTGTTACAGGATGAAGGTTGCTTCCAGTAGCCGGCGTACGTCTGTCCATCGCTGCTTTCCCTATTCAAACCGAGCCATAGCTTTATAAAGCAGAAGGTCCAATGGCATGTAGAACAGGTGGACCATGAGTAACATGATAGCCACCAGTGCCAGTGCAGCAAGCACCGCCAGTACTCGCCAGCGCCTGCGTTTGGCCAGTTCAGCCTGGGTGGCGATGAACGGCACCGCAACCAATACCCGCTTGCCGACCACACTTTCCAGTGCGCCAACACCGCGCACGCGCTGGTTGAGCATTTCCATAAGCATCACCAGTGCCGCGCCGCCAGCCGGTGCCAGTACCGCGCCAAGGGCGACGATCTTCTTGCGATTGGGCTTGACTGGTTTTTCCGGCAACAGCGGCGGCTCGAGCAGAACAAAGCGCTCGGCCTTGTTTTCCTGCTCCAGGCTTTCGGTGATTTTTGCGCCCATTTCCTTGGCGCGGATTTCCTCGTACTTCTTGCGGGCGTTGTCGTGGTCGCGCATCAACGTGACCAGGCCGCGTTCGACCTGCGGCGCCTCGAGAATCTCGGCCTCGTAGCCTTCGATCTTGGCCGAGAGCTGACGCTTTTGCTCAACCAGCGAGGCGATGCGCTGCTGCGCGGCGCCGATTTTGGTACGGGCGCGGGCAACCTCGAGGCTGACGCCCGAAGACGCTTTAGGACCGCCACCTGCCGCCTGCAGCGCATCGATCTTACGTTTTACGGCAATCACATCGGGGTGGGCTTCGGTGTACGTGGTCAGCAGGCGAGCGTATTCAGCCTTGAGGCTGGGCAGATCCTGCGGCAAGTCAGCTGCACCGCCGCGGCTGCCATCGGCTTTGCTGGTGACACCGGCGTTGGCGGCAGACAGCTCGACTTCAAGGTAGCGCAGCTCTTCCTGAGCTGCCTTGTAGTCACGATCGATCTCGCGGAATTCAAGCTCGGCGCGGGACAACATGCTCATGCGCAACGCCTGGTTCTCGGGCAAGGTGTTGGCGTGCGCCTGTTTGAAGTCAGCCAGCTGATTTTCCAGGGTGGCCAGTTCAGCGCCCAGCTTGTTTGCCTCCTGGGTAAGGAATTCGGTGGTTTCGGTGGCGCGCTCGGTGCGCTGCTTGACGTTTTCATTGAGGAACAGCGTGACCAGCTCGTTGGCGACTTCCTGAGCCACCTCGGGACGCTTGTGCTCGAAGGACACGTTGAAGGCTACAGTGGTTTCACCGCGGCCTTTGACGAAGGTGCTGAGGGTGTTGACCACGATCGTGTTGCGCATCTGATCGATCTTGTCCGACTCGCTGAACTGGCGGCCCTTGTCGGCAAACAATTGGTACTTGTCGATGATCCGCAGCAGATTGTCGCGGGTCATCACTCGCTGGCGAATCACCTCGATGCGCTCATCGGCGAAGCTGCTGTTGTTGGCCGAAACCAGTTCGGGCGAGATCTGCTGCGACTCGACCAGAATGGTGCCGGTGGACTGATACAACGGTGGCACGCTCAGCGCGATCGCCACGCTGATGGCCAGAATGACCACGATGGTCACCCCGAGCAGCAGCGCACGGTCCTTGATGATGGCGATGTAATCCTTGAGGGACAGCTCGTATTCAGACTTCATAGTGGCCACCAGGCTGAACGTCAGAGGTCGGGGATTCGGTAAGTGAGAGTCAGGCCGACAATGGTGCCAACGGCGTCACCCAGGTCGTTCTGCTTGCGCTCGCGGTGCATCAAGGACAAGCGCACGTCCCAGAACTGCGAAAGCTCCCGGCTGGCCCACACGCCGTAGGTCTGCAAGGTATTCGGGGTCTGGCCCTTGCTGTCTTGCCAGGCCGCGTCGACGCCGACCCGGGTCAGCTCATCGACTGCATAACTCCAGCTTCCGCGCACGGCGTCGACTTCGGCAAAGCCGCCCTCGGCACTGGCCACCGTGCTGCGTTCGGCAGTCAACGTGGCGTCATGCCGTTCGCCGTTGTAGCGCAGCGATGCACCGCCTTCCCCGCGGCGCCCGCCGCCATCACCAGAGACCTGGTTGACGCCTACGCGCAGGGTGCCCTCGAGCCGCTCGGAGAACTGGTACTTGACCCCGACCACCGGCGCGTAGCTGTTGGAAGCGCTGGCGGTGGTGTCATCGTCAGGCTCGTAGCGCCTGGCGGTGATGCCGGTGAAGAACTGGGTCTGCGCACTCCAGGCGTAGGTCAGGGTCAGTTCGCTGGCCAGTTCGTCGTAGCCGGTAAGCGTGTTGATGTCGTAGCGGGCCCGGTTGTAGGTGGTTTCGTTTTCCAGGGTGGTCCGCTCGGTCAGCGCGCGGTTCCAGTTGCCGATCAGCGAATACAGCTTCTGGGTGCCGTCAGTGGTGACCACACCGGTTTCAAGCACTGTGCCGGAAAGTGTCGAGCTTTCGCTGTACAGGCCACGCAAGCCAAAACCACCGGTTTCGGTCTCACGCTGCCAGCCAATACTCAGATTAGGGTCTTCGCGGTCATCGACCACCGACTTGTCGGATGAGCGCAGCACCGTCAGACCCAGGCCGAAGCGCAGCTCATCGCGATCGTATTTGCCAACCAGGCTGTAATTGGGCGCAATGATGGTGCGCACCACGCTTTGCTCCTGGGAGCTGAGCAATAGCGGGTTGCTGTCGTATTCGACAGTGCTGGGCAATGTTGCCGAAGACTGCCAGACGGCAGCGTGGACCGAGGCCGAGTACGGCAACATGCAGATTGCCGTTACAACACCTGTTGCGCGAAGCAGCGGCACGGTCGATTTTGCGCTAACCAGCCCGCTCAAGGGACGACCAGCGTATCGCCAGCCTGAAGTTGGATATTGGTGGACAGATCACGCCCCGAAACCAAATCCTTGTAACGCACCGGCAAGACCCGCTCGGTATTGCCGACACGGCGGATCACCTTGATCGCGCTTTCATCGGCGAACTTGTCCAGGCCGCCGGACATGCTCAAGGCCTGCAGCACCGCTGTCGGCCCAGACATCTGTACCGGGCCGGGCTTCATCACCTTGCCTTGCACATAGACCAGGTTGCCGTTGACCTCAGTTACCACGACGCTGACGTTGGGGTCTGGCATGTACTTTTCGAGTTGGCGGGCGACACGGCTTGCCGCCGTGGTGACATCCAACCCAGCGACATCAACTCGGCCTGCCAGCGGGAAAGTGATGCTGCCGTCGGGCAGCACTTTGGTTTCCTGGCGCAGGCTGTTATCGCCCCACACCGAAACAGTGACCTTGTCGCCCGGACTCAGCAGATAAGGCGAACTCTTTTCATCGGCACTGACCGTACCGGACCAGACCGCAAGCACGCAGACCAGTGAACCTAACAAACGCACCATGGGGGTCCCTCCGGCCAGGCGGCCGTCAAAAGAGCACTGAATGAGAACTACGCACAACCTCTCGCTCTACTGCAAAGCTGCATTGCCACCGCTGCAGCGGCTCTGCGCTGCTTTACGGCCGTTGCCGCAATGCCCTGTCAATCACCCGGCGTTAGCGCCACTGGCATCTGGAATATAGCTAGGCTTTGAGAATTGACAAGCCGCTCCTAGCCAACCCTGCTGCTCTATCTTGATCGATCAGACCTGGCGCCCACCCACACAATTGAAAACCAGCCAAACGCTTGAAGCCGATCAGATTTTTCTTCTATTGGCGACGGCGACAAAACCCACAACTGCAAACGCAAACAACCATGCCGCTGTCGTCAGCGGGATGACGCTGTTCTGGCTTACATATGAATCAGCGGCACGAGCAGCACCGCTTAACAGCACCAGCAGGAAAATCGATTTGATAAACAGGGTCGAACGCATAATCCCCTCCAGAAAGAGGAAGAACAGATGAGTTGGGTGCAGATCGCATGGGGTGTTGAAATGAGCTTATGGGCACAATGATATTACGTCAATGATCCGACACCATAATAAAACTCAATCGGGGGGCACTGTTTTCGTCAAAAACACGACAACTGAAATATGCTGTTTTGCCTAATCAGCTAACAACGGTCAAAAGCGCCTATATTCGCTAATCTCCGCGGTAAAAGCGGGGCGTAATGTCCGCTGTAACGCGAACATTTCGCGTCAATGGACCATTGCGTAGGCGCAATTCAGAGTTTAACTGGTTAGCAAACGCGGCGCGGTTATTCCGCTTGGCGATATATATTTTCTGCAGGTGTTTCATAAACGAGAAGGCAATGTAATCAATTGCATTTAACTCGTGCCAAATAGACATCCACTTGCACAGTTGCCAGGCAATGGGGTATTAGCCTGCTGGCAGCAGACCGAGAGTTCGGTCGAGTTCATCCCTATCGATAATAAAGCCGTCACCTTCTGGTTGACCGACGACAAACGCGAAATGTTGCCCATCGCGATCTGCCAAGTATTTGTAATAACTGACAAAACGGTTGGGCGGTTGCAGGGTCAGGATGGTCCCGCCCTCTCGCAATATGTTGACGCCGTGGACGAGCTGGCTGCCTTCGACACCCGCAACAATCCTGGCACCCGCGCACGCCGCCACAATGGTGGGCACATCGTTGCGCAGCGGGTCGATGACGCGAAAGCCATACTGCGTGCGCAGGTGCTCGGCAATCGCCAGTTCGTTGCGCAGCAGGCGCAGCTCGCCAGCGCCGCCGCGCAGCAAGAACACACCCGGATGCGGCGCATGGCTGACATGGGATAGCAACTTGTCGCCCATGGCGCGATAGCGTGCATGCCGGCTGCGGTTGTGGCTCCGGTCATCGAACAGGACCAGCTCGCGGAAGAAGGCCGTGTGCAGGCGCAGCGGGTTCATCCCCAACCAGGCTTCATAGGGCGGCGCCTGAGTGAACAGCGGCAAGCGTGCCGAGGGCGCAGTCGTTACTGGCACTCCCTCATCGCATGCCAGCGCATAGGTCACGCAGTCTTCCATCAGCCAGGTGCCAAACCACGAATTGCCATTCTGCGTGCAGTAGATCGCTGCGCGCTCGATCTCGTGCTCCACCGCGATCCCGGGAAGGGTGCGCGGCTTGGCCGACAGCCATAGGCTGGCGTTGTCCTTGTACAGAACGCCATCGATAAGCCAGACATCCTTGAGCAAATAGCCCCGGGTGGGGCCATGTTCGACCTGGATGCCGCCGGCCATGGTCGGGCCGGGATGCACATAGGGGAAAAAACGCGCCTCCCAGCCGGTTACCCGCTGCATTTGATCAGGCAGGTAAATTGCCGGTGGCGTGGTGGTGCGCTCACCCGGGGCGATATCCCAGCTCTTTACCGCAAGGCTCTGCAGGGATCTGGCAGCTGACCGCGCCAACTTTTGCCGGGCAATGTTCCGATATGCGGCAAGCGTCCAGGTGTGCTGGCGCGAGGCTGGCTGGCCACTGAAATTCGAGATATTGCTTGGCATGAAGCCTCCTCCCACAGGACGGGTTCGACACAGGTCGGTTCAACACAGGGGCGGTGCGCCAATTCGTCCTGACTAGCGGCCGCTAGGTGGACACAACCCGCTCCATCGTGGGGGGCGATTGCAAGCTGGCATAGCGGCTGCGCAGGGTCTGCAAAAACCCTTCGCCATGGCCGTGACCGCCGTACAGGTAGATCTTGTGCAGCCCGCCGAACACCATCTCGTGGTAGCGGCTGGCGACCTCGTCATCACTGGGCCCTTCGGGCAGCCCCAGGTGCAACGTCAATTTGTTGCCCTCGACCGCGAACAGGGGCGTATCCCAGAGAAACTGTGCGGCTCCCGTCTTGGGCAAGCGCACAAACATATAGGCATGGTTACCCAGCGAATCGACATCCCCGCCCCGCCGTCGCTTCCACTTGAGCAGACCATCATCCGGACGCGCCAGGCACAGGCCAATGTCGTAATAGTCATAACCATTGGCCAACGCCCATTCGAGGGCCATGTAGGTGGTGATGGAATTGACCTCACGCAGCTTCTTGGCATCGCTGAATATCGCTTCGCAGTAACCAAAGCGCAGAGTGCTCCAGTAACGCTTGCCGCCGCGGGTGATCTCGCAGCCAAGATGGCAGGCGACCACTTCATCGCCCAGCGTGATCAGGTCCAGACGGCCGACACCCTTGGCGATGCGAAACACCTCTTCAGTGGCAAACTGGGCAGCATGAATGCCCTGCCGGGCGGTGGCGTAGGGGCGCAACAGTTCGCGGTCAGCCATGGCGATCTCAGCATCGTCGAGAGTCTGGCGCATCTGGTACAGCGGCCGGTGCTTGCGAATGCTGCGGCGTAGTTCGCTGTCATAGCGGGCGGTGATGTCTTCCAGGGGACGACCCAGCGGCACCACGGCGCTCAGATAATGCGGCACCGACAACGCGCCGCTGGTGGGCATTTCGCTGATCACCACGGTTTGAGCGGCGCCACCTGACGACGCCACCGCGTAGGTTTCGGCGACAGCGGCCTGGCCCTTGCCGGCGATCAACAGCTTGGCCATTTCGCGCTGCTGCTTTCTGCCGATGTAGAGGATCTGATAAGGGCTCTCTTGCTTGAGCCGAAAGCGGCTGACTTCCCAGCGCCAGACACAGGCACGGCTGAGCACATCACGTAACCGATTCGAGACATGCCGCATCTCGTAGCGCATTGAGGGAGAGATGAATTTTCGAGCAACTGCCTGCAGGTTCTCTTTCATGTCTTCTTCAATGTCCTTGGCAAAAGCCATCCAGGCAAAACGCAGGGTCATCATCAACGCGCAGGAAAACGCGCCTAACTTATTGAAAGTTAATGCAATAGCTGTATGACTTCGCACTCATAATTGGTAACAATTAAAGATGCAAGGTAGTCCCTTTGCAAGCGGCATTTTGACAGCATGGCGCATGCTTTTATGGCGTCAAATTTTATCTTTCAGGTTGTGCTGACTGGGCTGCGTTGACGCGCTGCCAACCACGCCTGCAGGGCGGCTGCGGGCATCGGCCGCGCCATCAGATACCCTTGCCCCTGATCGCAACCTGCATTGCGCAGGAAGTCGTACTGCGCCTGGGTTTCGATCCCCTCACCGGTGATCCGGAAACCCAAGGCATGACCCAGGTCGATAATTGCCCGAGCAACGGCTACCGCGTCATCATCGTCAGGCAGGTCCTTGATGAACGCACGATCGATCTTCAGGTGATCGATGGGCAGCGAGCGCAGATAGGCCAAGGATGAGTAGCCGGTACCGAAGTCATCGACTGCAGTCGCCACGCCCATTGCCTGCAGTTGCGCGAGCACGGCGCAGGCCTGTTGTTGGCTCTCCATCAACAGGCTTTCGGTAATTTCCACTTCCAGCAACTGCGCTGGCAGCCCATGACTGGCCAAAGCGCCGGCCAGGCTGCTGACGTAATCACTGCGCTCGATCTGCAGCGCCGCAACGTTGATGGCCAGCGGTCCTGGCAAGCAGTCAGTGTTGCGCCAGCTGGCCAGCTGCGCGCAGGCCAGTTCCAGCACGCGCTCCCCCAGCGGGATGATCAAACCGGTCTGCTCGGCCAAAGGCACGAACTCGCCCGGCGCAACCAGGCCATGCACCGGATCACGCCAGCGCAGCAGCGCTTCGACGCCTTCCACCCGGCCGCTGAACAGATCGATCTTGGGCTGATACCACAACTCGAATTCATTGTGCTGCAAGGCGCGGCGCAGGTTGCGCTCCATCTCCAGACGCTGCTGCAGGCGTGCAGTCATGTCCGGATGGTAAGGGCGCCAGGCATTGCGGCCGTTTTCCTTGGCGACGTACATCGCGGTGTCGGCATGACGCAGCAGGCTGTCGACATCATTGCCCTGCTGCGGGCACCAGGCCAGGCCGATGCTGCCGGTGACCAGCGCCGCGTTGCCATTGAGATCGAAGGGCCGCTGCAACGCCCGCAGGATCCCCTGCACCTGCTGGCTGACCTGGCTCTGGCTGCCCTGCAGCATGAACACGAACTCATCACCGCCCATGCGGCAAACCCGATCGCCTTTGTTCAGCTCTTGCAGAAACCGCGCCGTTGCCTGTTGCAACAACAGGTCGCCCATCGCGTGGCCGAGGCTGTCGTTGACCTGCTTGAAGCCGTCGATGTCCAGCATCAATACAGCCAGGCCATGGCCTTGATTGATGGCAGCGGCCAACTGCTGCTGGAACAACACTCGGTTGGGCAGCCCGGTAATGGTGTCGTAGTGGGCCAGCCGCACAAGCTGCGCCTGCGACTCGCGCAGCTCGCGGTTACGCCGTTGCAGCAGACGCCGGCTACGGTTGAGCTGAGCAACGAACAAGCTGAACAAGCCGGTAAAACTCAGGGCGAACAGGAACAGCGGCGAAGTGAACAAGGCCAGCGCAGGCCAACCTTCGCGAGGTTCGGCGACCAATTGCCAACGGCCACCCGGCACCTCGACGGTCTGCGTCAGCAGCGGCTCTTTGAACAGCCCGGCATTGCCCCAGATCATGCCGCCTTCGGCACCTTTACCGTCGCTGCCGCGCACGGCCAGGTCAATCGGCAGCTCCGGGCCGATACCGGCGGCCTGCAGCAAACGGTCGATATCGGCAACGGTAGAGACATTGCCCCAGTAGAATTTGACCCCACGCTTGCCGTTGACGAACACCGGGCGCCGGTAAATCAGCGCTTCACCGCCCTGGTGGAGCTTGACCGGGCCGGCCAGTACAGGCTGTTGCCGTTGCCGGGCGAGCTCGAGCATGGCGTATTGGTCAGGCAGGGTATGGTAGTCCAGGCCAATGACGGACAGATTGCCCCCACGTGGGTGCACGTCATTGATCACATCGCCTGGCGCCAGGGCCACATGGCGCATGTACGGCACCGAGGCCAGCGCCTCACGCGCCATGCCGCGAAAGTGCTCGGCGCTGATCACGCCATCGGCCGTGATCAGCTGGGCGATGCCCTCGGTCTCGCCAAACGCAGCGCGCAACTGCGCCTCAAGAGCGACCCTCACCCCCGATAATTGTGTAGCCACATGCGCCACCTGCTCGAGCTGCTGGCGCTGCATGTCTATGCGGCCCAGCAAAACTGACAGACCAATACCGATCAAGGCAAAGCCTACCGGCAACAGGCGGTTGATACCGCGCCGCACCTGGTTGGCGGCGGGCACTGAGGGATCTTGGTCGAGGAAAGCACTGATCATGAATGCGCGGTCGCAGGTCGATTGATTGTGTATCGGCGCAGGTTGGGCAATGTTGAGCCAGACTGGTGTTTTTCCTCGTGCGGGCGCATGCTCGGACAGCTGAAGCGTTTCACCCATACACTAATCGTGAGGTGCAGTATTCATGGACAGTCTGCTCGATTCGTTGTTTCCAACCGCCGATGACATCCCCGAGGCCTGGCGCCTCGGGCCGCCGCTGGAGCAACGCGATTATCTGGTCAATGGCGAACTGCGCCAGTGGCCTGGCCCGCTGGCCACCGTGCGCAGCCCGATCTGGCTCAAGCATGGCGATGAAGAGCAGCAAGTCATCCTCGGCAGCGCACCGTTGCTGGACGCCGACACTGCACTGACGGCGCTGGACGCTGCAGTCCACGCTTACGACAAAGGCCGCGGTGCCTGGCCGACCATGCGTGTGGCCGAGCGGATCGAGCATGTGCAGGCGTTCCTTGACCGGATGCGCGAGCAACGCACAGCGGTGGTCAAGCTGCTGATGTGGGAAATCGGCAAGAACCTCAAGGATTCCGAGAAGGAGTTCGACCGCACCTGCGATTACATCGTCGATACCATCAATGCCCTGAAAGACCTCGACCGACGCTCCAGCCGCTTCGAGCTCGAGCAAGGCACGCTCGGCCAGATCCGGCGCGCGCCGCTGGGCGTAGCGTTGTGCATGGGGCCCTACAACTACCCGTTGAACGAGACCTTCACCACGCTGATCCCGGCGTTGATCATGGGCAATACCGTGGTGTTCAAACCGGCCAAGTTCGGCGTGCTTCTGATCAGGCCGCTGCTGGAAGCGTTCCGCGACAGCTTCCCGCCGGGGGTGATCAACGTGATCTACGGCCGCGGGCGAGAAACCGTCAGCGCGTTGATGGCCAGCGGCAAGGTCGATGTGTTCGCCTTTATCGGTACGCACAAGGCCGCCAGCGACCTGAAAAAACTCCACCCGCGCCCGCACCGCCTGCGCGCAGCGTTGGGCCTGGATGCCAAGAACCCAGGCATCGTGCTGCCCCAGGTCGACCTCGACAATGCAGTCGACGAAGCCGTCACCGGCGCGTTGTCGTTCAACGGCCAGCGTTGCACCGCGTTGAAGATCCTGTTCGTGCACGAGGATGTGGTCGACGCGTTCCTCGACAAGTTCCAGCGTAAACTGGCTGCCCTCAAGCCTGGCATGCCGTGGGCCCCGGGTGTGGCGCTGACGCCGCTGCCCGAGCACGGCAAGGTCGACTACCTCAACGCCCTGGTTGCCGATGCCACTGGCAAAGGTGCACGGGTGCTCAATGAAGGTGGTGGCCAGAGCCGCGGTTCGTTCTTCTTCCCTGCCCTGCTCTACCCGGTCAGCGCCGACATGCGCGTCTATCAAGAAGAGCAGTTTGGCCCGGTTGTACCGGTGGTGCCGTACCGCGACCTGGAGACGGTGATCGAGTACGTGCTCGACTCCGACTACGGTCAACAGCTCAGCCTGTTCGGCAATGACCCGGCCACCATTGGCAGCCTGGTCGATACCTTCGCCAATCAGGTTGGCCGGATCAACCTCAATGCGCAGTGCCAGCGCGGGCCGGACACCTACCCTTTCAACGGGCGCAAGAACAGCGCTGAAGGCACCTTGTCGGTGCACGACGCACTGCGGGTATTCTCGATCCGTACCTTGGTAGCCACCAAGTTCCAGGAGGCCAACAAGGAGCTGATCAGCGAGATCATCCGTAATCGCCAGTCGAGCTTCCTGACCACCGATTACATCTTCTAGCGCCTGCGAGGGGTCGGCCTCCAGCTTCAAGTTGAAAGCAGCCGCGCTTTGCTTGAAGCTTGGGGCTTGTAGCTGGGAGCTGCTCCAAATGCGAATCATCGAAAAAAACGCCAGCCTGGTGCGAAGCCTGACCCTGGCCGAGGAAGAACTGCTGGCAGGCTTTGCTGCCGGCAGCCTGAGCGGGCCGGCGGTGCTGCAGGCCAACCAGATGCTGATGAAGGTGCGCAGCGCCAACCAGTGGCTGGCCTGCGACTGTCGCAAGGACGCCTTGCCGGTGCTTAACATTGCCCTCAATGGCGATACTGGCAGGCTGGTCCTGCGCAATAATCCGGACACCCCCGAACATACCCCTGGCTGCCCGTTCAGCAAGGATGAGCGCGAGGCTGAACAGAGCCGCCAGGAGAGCACGCCGCCGCCCGCGTGGCTTGCGCCGGACACGCCGCTGGGCTTGATTGGCGACTTCCGCAAGGCCAGCGAGCAAGGCCCCGCCGGCCCGGTCAACGAGGCTGCCGAACGCCGGGCACAACAGCACCTGCTGTCGCTGCTGCTGACCTGGATCGAAATCAGCGGCCTCAACGTCTATGCCAGCCACCTGAAAAAGGACCTCACCGCGCAGTTCGCCGAGCTGCGCAGCGTGGCCAGCCGTTACCCATTGCTCGAGCGCGTGCCGGCCAGCAACTATTTGGAAACGCGGCTGGACATGAAGCACATGATGATGCTCAAAGCACGCCTGCGTGAGGCGACGGTGTTCGGCAATCACCGTCGGCATGGCTTGCTGCTCGACTGCGTCGACCAGATCAAGGGGCGCAAGCTGTTCAATCCCCGCAGTGAGGATGGCTTCGACTTCCAGGGCCATCATCTGTACTGGGGTGGCAACCGCACCAGCGGTCCGCTGCTGGCCCTGGCGCTGTACTCGCCGGCCACTGCCGGGAGCAACTTCTATGAGTTGATCCACGTTGCCAGCGTGCCGGTGCTGTCACGCGCGCATCTGTTCCCGGTGTACCGCGACGAAGAACGCGAACCGCTCAAGGCGTTGGTGTCGCTGATCGACTGGATGGCCAGCAAAGGGGTCAAGGTGTTGATGCGCCGCCCTGTGATTGGAGGCCAGGTGATGGATGAGCTGGTGCTGACCTCGGATCAGGACCGGGTGTTGTCAGTGTCACTGCTGGAACAGCCGGTCGGGCCGGAGCCCGACACCGAGCACTTCAAGCGTTACGCCGACTTCAAAAGCCTGGAGACCTTCCGCAAGTTTGTCGCCGGGTTTTTCATGCGCGAGCGCTGAAACGGCCTGGCCCCGCGTGGGGCCCGGCCGCGCTGGAACGGCTCAGAACGCCGCGCGGAAGATTGCTTCGATTTCCGCCTGGCTGGCGGTGCGTGGATTGGTCACGCCACAGGCGTCCTTCAACGCATTTTCAGCCAGCAGCGGCACGTCCTGCATACGCGCGCCAAGTTCTGCCAGGCCTGCAGGAATGCCAACCGCCACGGCCAGGTGCTCGATCGCCGAAATCGCTGCGCCAGCGCCTTGCTCTGCATCCAGCCCACACACCTTGATCCCCATCGCCTTGGCGACGTCGCGCAAACGCGGCGAGCTGACCTTGGCGTTGAAGCGCTGCACGTGCGGCAGCAGCACCGCATTGCACACGCCATGGGGCAAGTCATACAAGCCGCCGAGTTGGTGCGCCATGGCATGCACGAACCCCAACGACGCATTGTTGAAGGCCATGCCTGCCAGGAACTGCGCGTAGGCCATGTTCTCCCGCGCCTGCAGGTCGCTGCCATCGGCGACGGCCTGGCGCAGGTTGTCGCTGATCAGGCTGATGGCTTTTAGCGCGCAGGCGTCGGTAATCGGCGTGGCAGCGGTGGAAACGTAGGCTTCGATGGCGTGAGTCAGGGCATCCATGCCGGTGGCTGCGGTCAGGCCCTTGGGCATGGCAACCATCAGCGCCGGGTCGTTGACCGAGAGGATCGGCGTCACATTGCGGTCGACAATGGCCATTTTCACATGGCGGGCTTCGTCGGTGATGATGCAGAAACGGGTCATTTCGCTGGCGGTGCCGGCGGTAGTGTTGATCGCAATCAGCGGCAGTTGCGGCTTGCTCGAGCGGTCAACCCCTTCGTAGTCACTGATCCGCCCACCATTGGTAGCGCACAGGGCGATACCCTTGGCGCAGTCGTGGGGCGACCCGCCGCCCAGCGAGACGATGCAGTCGCAGTGTTCACGTTGCAACACGGCCAGGCCTGCTTCGACGTTGGCAATGGTTGGGTTGGGCCGCGCGCCGTCAAACACCACGGCATCGATATCACGCATGGCGAGCAGGCCGGCAATGCGCTCGGCAACGCCAGCCCGGGCCAGGCCCTGGTCGGTGACGATCAATGCCTTGCGCAGGCCGTAGCCAGCGATGGCAGTCATCGCTTCGTCCAGGCAATCAATGCCCATGATATTCACGGCGGGGATGAAAAAGGTGCTGCTCATGGGGGCGGATCCTCAAGGTCTGTCTACCTTGAGAATCTGCCCAATCGCGGCCCACAGTGTTGATCCATAGCAACGATCAATCCGCCAGGCAGACCGACTATCGGTTTAGCCGAGGAATAACCGATAGGCAGGGTTGTCGGTCTCGTCCCAGTAGCGGTAACCCATCTCATCCAGCGCAGCCGGCAGGCCCACCAGCTCCTCGTCGGGGACTTCCAGCGCGGCGAACACCCGCGCTTCGGCGGCGCCATGGTTGCGGTAGTGGAACAGACTGATGTTCCAGCGTTTGCCCAAGCGCTCGAGGAAGCCCATCAACGCCCCTGGCCGCTCCGGGAACTCGAAGCGCAGCACCCGCTCATTGCTGCCTGGGGCTGCGTGCCCGCCGACGGTATGGCGCACATGCAGCTTGGCCAGTTCGTTATCGGTCAGGTCGAGTACTTGATAGCCCTGCCCGCTCAAGCTGGCCAACAACTGCTCGCGAGGGTCAGTCAGCGGGTGGGTCTGCACGCCCACGAACAGCCGGGCTTCCTTGCCTGGGTAAAAGCGGTAGTTGAACTCGGTGATCTGGCGCTTGCCCAGCGCTTGGCAGAAGGCGCGGAAGCTGCCGGGCTGCTCGGGAATGGTCACGGCAATGATCGCCTCGCGCTGCTCACCCAGCTCGGCACGCTCGGCAACATGGCGCAGGCGGTCGAAGTTGACGTTGGCGCCGGAGTCGATCGCCACCAGCGTTTGCCCTTTTGCGCCCTCGCGGGCGACATATTTCTTGATCCCGGCCACGGCCAGCGCGCCGGATGGCTCGGTGATCGAGCGGGTGTCGTCATAGATGTCCTTGATTGCCGCACACAGCTCGTCGCTGCTGACGGTGATCACTTCATCGACAAAGTGCCGGCATAGCTCAAAGCAGTGCGCGCCGATCTGCGCCACCGCCACACCATCGGCAAAGGTGCCGACCTGGGGCAGGATCACCCGTTCGCCCGCCGCCAGTGCCGCTTGCAGGCAGTTGGAATCGTGCGGTTCGACGCCGATCACCTTGATCTCGGGGCGCAGGTATTTGACGTAGGCAGCAATGCCGGCGATCAGGCCACCGCCACCCACCGGCACGAAGATCGCATCAAGCGCGCCCGGCTGCTGGCGGAGGATTTCCATGGCTACGGTGCCTTGCCCGGCGATTACATCAGGGTCGTCGAACGGCGGCACGAAGGTCGCGCCATGCTCGTCGGCCAAGCGCAGCGCGTGGGCCAGCGCATGGGGGAAGCTCTCGCCATGCAACACCACATTGCCGCCGCGCGAACGCACACCCTCGATCTTCAGGGTTGGCGTGGTGGTGGGCATGACGATAGTTGCCTGCAAACCCAGATGGGCAGCGGCCAGGGCGACGCCCTGAGCATGGTTGCCGGCAGAAGCGGTGATCACGCCGCGCTCGCGCTGGGCTGCGGTCAGGCGCGACAGGCGGGTGTAAGCGCCGCGGATCTTGAAAGAGAACGTCGGCTGCAGGTCTTCGCGCTTGAGCAGGACCTGGTTGCCAAGGCTGGCCGACAGCGCCGCAGCGCCTTGCAGTGGAGTTTCAATGGCCAGGTCATACACCGGCGCAGCAAGAATACGCCGCACTTGCTCGGTTAGCAGTTGCGCGGGCGTGAGACGCGGGTTGACGTTGAGATTGGTCATCGATGACTCCTGGTGGTTGCGGTATTGCCCAGGAGTCAGAGAAAACAAACCCGCCTCCAGGGCGGGTTAGGTGCACGTACGCGCTAGCCCGCCAATCCGATAATGGCGGTAATAATAATGTTCAGGGCGCGACGCTGCGGGAAGGTATTCATGGGTAAGGAACTTATCCTGTTGCGCTACAAGCCGTCAACACTTGGCTTGCTGGGCCGAGAGTGGCACATCGAAGACCTTGTCGAAGCCCCACTGGAACACGAACGCGTAGACGAAGAAAAACGCGAACAGCGCCAGGTTGGTGAGCAATGCCGCCCACAGGCTGATATCCAGCCAGTACGCCACCAGTGGCAGCAACAACACAACCAGCCCGCCTTCAAAGCCCAATGCGTGGAGGATGCGCCGCAGGACAGTGCGCTTGCGTTTGGCCTGGCGCGCCTCCCAGCGCTCGAACGCCCAGTTGAAGGCCATGTTCCAGCTCATCGCAACCCCGGACATAAGCACCGACAGCGCCGTCGAGTGGGCCATGCCGGCATCGAACATCAGCGCCAGGGCGGGGGCTACACAGGCCACGGCGATGACTTCGTAGCAGATGGCCTGAACGATCTTGCGGGCCTTGCCTTGCATGTACGACTCCTGGGAGAAACGGCCCGCAAACGGTACGCCGCTTGCCGGCGATGTTCAAGCCGCCGGCAAGCGTATGCGGAACTGCGCCCCGCCGAGCGCCGACTGGGCAACCGTGAGTGTGCCGCCCTGCCCTTCGATTGCCCGCCGGCTGATCGCCAGGCCCAGGCCAAAGCCGCCGCTATTGCGATCGCGGCTGCGGTCCAGCCGATAGAACGGCTGGAAGATCCGCGCGCGCTCCTCCTGCGGGATGCCGATGCCGTCGTCCTCAACCGTAAGCAGACAAGCGCCGTCCTCCAGGCGCAGGCGCAGCAGCAGCTTTTCGTCGCAATAACGCATGGCATTGCGTACCAGGTTTTGCACGGCGCGGGCGGTCAGGCGCGGGTCGAGGACGAAGCGCGGCAGGTTGGCCTCGGCTTTGACTTCCCACTGAACACCACGACTATCAAGCTCCTCGGCAAAACCGCCAAGGACGCTGTCGACCAGCTCCAGCAGCGACACTTCCACCCGTTCGTTGGCCTGCCCGGCGGTTTGTAGCCGGCTGTAGGACAACAACTCGAGGACCAGCTCATCCAGCTCGCGAACGTGGCCGACCAGCTCCAGCAAGCGCTTGCGGTTGGCTGGCGGCACTTCGTCAAACAGCAGCACCAGGCCAAAATCCAGCCGGGTCAGCGGCGTGCGCAGTTCGTGCGAGACGGCATTGAGCAGTTCACGTTGTTCGTTGACGTGCCGCTCCAGGTCGCTGGCCATGGTGTCGAACACACCGGCCAGTTCACCGATGTTGGAGCGCGCAGATATCTGCGTGCGCGCGGTTAGTTGCCCTTCGCCGAGACGCCGCGCGGTTTTCTTGAGCCGCTGCAGATCCCGCCAGTGTGGCCACACCCAGCCCAACAGGCAGCCGAGCAAGGCGGCACCGATCAGCACGGTGACGCCCCAGGACAGCAGGTTGATGTCGACCGGATCGGGCGGGCTGTGCAGGCTTACCAGCCACTCGCTGTTCAGCGCCGCCATTGCCGTTCGGTAGTAACCCCAGTCGCCCAGGCGCACAACATGCAACCCTGCCTGCAGGCGCTCGCGTTCGGGCGCCGTTAGCGCAGCCTGATCCCAGCGCAGCAGTTGCACCTGCAAAGGGCGGAAGATATCCGCCACTTCACGCTCGACAGCCGGCCATTGCTCAGCCGGTGCCTGCTGGAACTGGCGCACGATCAGGGTTTGCACGCCCCTGGCCTGGTCTTGATTGAAGGCCATGAAACGTTCATGGAAAGCACCGACGATGGCATCGGGGATCAGCAACAACGCGCCGGCGTAGGCAACGATGATCAGCAGGTAAAGGCGTACCAGAATCTTCAGCATGGTGCCTTCAGTACTCCCATTCGCCGCGGCTGAACAGGTAGCCCTTGCCCCACACGGTCTTGATTTTGCGCGCTTCGCCGGCGTTGTCGTCGAACCTGCGCCGCAACTTGGAGATCGCCACGTCCACCGAGCGATCGGTGCCGTTGAACTCGATGCCCCGCAACTGTTGCAGGATGCGGTCGCGGCTGAGCACTTCACCGGCGTTGCGCGCCAGCACCACCAGCAGGTTGTACTCACCGCTGGACAGCTCGACTGCCTCGCCGCGCCAATTCACCGTGCGCTCGGCCAGATTGATAAGCAACCCGCCGACCTGGATCACATCGCTTTCAAGGTGCGGTTCATTGACGCTGCTGCGGCGCAGCAAGGTACGTACTCGGGCCAGCAGCACCCGCGGCTCGCAGGGCTTGCTGACATAATCGTCAGCGCCCATTTCCAGGCCCAGCACCTGGTCGTGGCTATCGTCGCGGGCAGTCAGCATGAGAATCGGCAGGGACTGTGATTCCTGGCGCAGCAAACGGCATACCTGCAAACCATCCAGGCCGGGCAGCATCAGGTCGAGGATGACCAGATCAGGCCGCTGCCGCCGGCATTCGTCCAGCACCTGATCGCCGCGAGCAATGACGGTGACGTGGAAATCGTTGCGCTGCAGGTAGCTGGCAATCAGTTCGGACAACGCGCTGTCGTCTTCAACCAGAAGAATGTTCGGCATAAGTAGCTTGGCTGAGGGAAGTCAGTAATGAGGATATAGATCCTACGCAGCCGCAGCCGTTTTCCTTACACTTTTTCACATACGCCCTACAGTGCTTCACAGCTTATTAGTGGCCAGGTGCTTTAGCATAGCGCCGGTCATTATCGGAAAGCTGCGTATGTCTAACTATCCAACACTCCCCCTGCGCCATCTGGCGCCTTTGGCGCTGCTCGGTGTACTGCTCGCCGGCTGCGACAGCGCTGCCAAGCCAGACGACCAAGCGCCTCCGGCGCAGGTGCGGGTTGAGACCGTGCAGGTCCAGCCGCTGGCGATCACCAGCGAACTGAGCGGTCGCATCCTTGCCCCGCGCACCGCCGAAGTGCGTGCACGGGTGGCTGGCGTGGTGCTCAAGCGGGTTTATCGCGAGGGCAGCGACGTCAAACAGGGTGATGTGTTGTTCCTGATCGACCCGGCGCCGTTCAAGGCAGACCTCGACAGCGCCCGCGCCACCCTGGCCCGCGCCGAGGCGACCCGCTATCAAGCGCGCCTGCAGGATCAACGCTACGGCGAGCTGGTGGCCGACAAGGCCGTCAGCCGCCAGGAATACGACAACGCCCACGCCGCCTTGCTGCAAGCCGACGCCGAAGTTGCCCAGGCCAAAGCCGCTCTCGATCGCGCCCGGCTGAGCCTGGGTTATGCTACCGTCACCGCGCCGATTGCCGGGCGCATTGGCCGCGCGCTGGTCACCGAGGGCGCGCTGGTCGGGCAGAACGAAAGCACGCCGCTGGCGACGATCCAGCAATTGAACCCGATCCACGCCGACGTCACCCAGTCGACCCGCGAGCTGACCGCCCTGCGCCGGGCGCTGCGGGCCGGTGAGCTAAGCCAGGTCGGCGAGGATCAAGCCAAGGCCACCCTGATTCAGGATGACGGCAGTGCCTATCCGCTGCCGGGCAAGCTGCTGTTCTCGGACATCAGTGTCGACCCGAGCACCAACCAGATCACCCTGCGCAGCGAATTCCCCAACCCGGACCTCGACCTGCTGCCCGGCAGCTACGTGCGCGTGCGCCTGGAGCAGGCGGTACAACCCAAGGGCATCAGCGTGCCGCAGCGGGCCATCCTGCGTGACAGCGCAGGCGTGGCCAAAGTCATGCTGGTCGATCAGCAGGACCAGGTCGTTGCCCGCGAAGTGGTCCTGGGCAATGCCCAGGGCGATCGCTGGATCGTCAATGAAGGCCTGCAGCCTGGCGACCGCGTGGTAATCGAAGGCCTGCAACACATCAAGGCCGGCGATCAGGTGCAGGTTGACCCAACAGCTGACGCCAACCCCATCGTCCAGCACAACGGCCAGTGAGGGCCTGATTCATGCCGCAGTTTTTCATTGACCGGCCGATTTTCGCCTGGGTCGTAGCGCTGTTCATCCTGCTTGCGGGGGCGCTGAGCATTCCCAAGCTGCCGGTGGCGCAGTATCCCAACGTGGCGCCGCCACAGATCGAGATCTATGCCGTCTACCCGGGTGCTTCCGCTGCAACCATGGACGAGAGTGTGGTCAGCCTGATCGAGCAGGAGCTCAACGGCGCCGACAACCTGCTCTATTTCAACTCGCAAAGCAGCCTGGGCAGCGCCACCATCACCGCCACCTTCGAGCCGGGCACTCAGCCGGACCTGGCTCAGGTCGATGTGCAGAACCGCCTCAAGGTGGTCGAGTCGCGCTTGCCGCGGCCGGTCACCCAGCAAGGTTTGCAAGTCGAAAAAGTCTCGACCGGTTTCCTGTTGCTGGCCACCCTCACCTCCGAGGACGGCAGCCTCGATGAAACTGCCCTCAGCGACATCCTTGCGCGCAACGTGATGAACGAGATCCGCCGCCTCAAGGGTGTTGGCAAGGCGCAGCTGTACGGCTCGGAACGGGCCATGCGGATCTGGATCGACCCGGCCAAGCTGATCGGCTTCAACCTCACGCCCAACGACGTCTCGGTGGCCATCGCCGCCCAGAATGCTCAGGTGGCGCCCGGCAGCATTGGCGATCTGCCGAGCCGGCCAACCCAGGAAATCACTGCCAACGTGGTGGTCAAGGGCCAACTGAGCACGCCGCAGGAATTCGCCGACATCGTCCTGCGGGCCAACCCGGACGGTTCCAGCGTGACCGTCGGCGATGTCGCCCGGGTCGAGATCGGCGCGCAGGACTACCAATTCGGCACGCGCCTGAACGGCAAACCGTCGACGGCTTTTGCCGTGCAGCTGTCGCCCGGCGCCAACGCCATGCAGACCGCGACCCTGGTTCGCGAGAAGATGGAGCAACTGGCGCCGCTGTTCCCGGCCGGGGTCAAGTACGACATCCCGTATGACACCTCGCCATTCGTCAAGGTCTCGATCCAGCAGGTCATCACGACCCTGTTCGAGGCGATGCTGCTGGTGTTTGCGGTGATGTTCCTGTTCCTGCAGAACATCCGCTACACGCTGATCCCGACCCTGGTGGTGCCGGTGGCGCTGATGGGGACCTTTGCCGTGATGATGGCGATGGGGTTCTCGATCAACGTGCTGACTTTGTTCGGCATGGTTCTGGCCATTGGCATCTTGGTCGACGACGCCATCGTGGTGGTGGAAAACGTCGAGCGGATCATGGCCGAGGAAGGCCTGCCGCCCAAGCAGGCAACACGCAAGGCGATGGGCCAGATCAGCGGCGCCATTGTCGGCATCACCCTGGTGCTGGTCGCGGTGTTTCTGCCGATGGCCTTTATGCAAGGCTCGGTGGGGGTGATCTACCAGCAGTTCTCGGTGTCGATGGCGGTGTCGATCCTGTTCTCGGCCTTCCTTGCCCTGAGCTTGACCCCTGCCCTGTGCGCGACCCTGCTCAAGCCGGTAGCCAAAGGTGGCGAGCACGCCAGCAAGGGCTTCTTTGGCTGGTTCAATCGCCGTTTCGAGCGCATGAGCGACGGTTACCAGCGCTGGGTGGTGCACGCGCTCAAGCGCAGCGGTCGCTATCTGCTGCTGTATGGCGTGTTGCTGGCGGTGCTGGGGTATGGCTTCAGCCAGTTGCCGACGGCGTTTCTGCCGACCGAAGACCAGGGCTACACCATCACCGACATCCAACTGCCGCCGGGCGCCAGCCGCGCCCGCACCGAACAGGTGGCGGCGCAGATCGAGGCGCATAACAGCGGCGAGGCTGGGGTTGGCAATACCACGTTGATTCTTGGCTTCAGCTTCTCAGGCAGCGGGCAGAATGCCGCGTTGGCGTTCACCACGCTCAAGGACTGGTCCGAGCGTGGTGCTGCCGACAGCGCGCAAGCCATCGCGGACCGGGCCAATCAGGCGTTCAGCCAGATCAAGGACGCCGTGGCGTTCTCGGTGCTGCCGCCGCCCATCGACGGCCTCGGCGAGTCGACCGGCTTCGAGCTGCGCCTGCAGGACCGCGGCGGCCTTGGCCATGCGCAACTGATGGCCGCCCGCGACCAACTCCTGGCCGAGGCAGGCAAGAGCAAGCTGCTGGTCAACGTGCGTGAGTCGTCGCTGGCGGAAAGCCCGCAGATTCAGCTTGAAATCGACCGGCGTCAGGCCAACGCGCTGGGCATCTCGTTCGCTGATATCGGTTCAGTGCTGGATACCGCGGTGGGCTCAAGCTACGTCAACGACTTCCCCAACCAGGGCCGCATGCAACGGGTAGTGGTCCAGGCCGAGGGCGATCAGCGCAGCCGGGTCGAGGACTTGCTGAAGATCCACGTGCGCAATGACAGCGGCAAGATGGTGCCACTGGCAGCGTTCGTACAGGCCAAGTGGGTCACCGGGCCGGTGCAATTGACCCGCTATAACGGTTATCCGGCGGTTTCCATCAGCGGCGAGCCAGCGCCTGGTTACAGCTCAGGTGACGCCATGGACGAAATGCAGCGCCTGGTCGATCAATTGCCCGCCGGCACTGCGCTGGAGTGGACGGGGCTGTCGCTGCAGGAGCGCTTGTCCGGCAGCCAGGCACCGCTGTTGCTGGCCTTGTCGCTGCTGATCGTGTTCCTGTGCCTGGCGGCGCTGTACGAGAGCTGGTCGATCCCGACTGCGGTGCTGCTGGTGGTACCGCTAGGCGTGCTCGGTGCAGTGCTGGCAGTGACGCTGCGCGGCATGCCCAATGACGTGTTCTTCAAGGTTGGTTTGATCACCTTGATTGGCTTGTCGGCGAAGAACGCCATTCTGATCATCGAGTTCGCCAAGAGCCTGGTCGATCAGGGCCATGATCCGGTTGATGCCGCGGTACAGGCGGCAAGGCTGCGGCTGCGACCGATCGTGATGACGTCGCTGGCGTTCATTCTCGGCGTGGTGCCGTTGGCGATTGCCAGCGGTGCGAGTTCGGCGAGCCAGCAGGCGATCGGTACCGGGGTGATTGGCGGCATGCTCAGCGCGACGCTGGCGGTGGTGTTTGTGCCGGTGTTCTTCGTGGTAGTGATGCGCTTGGCTGGGCGACGCAAGGCTGGCGTTGAGGCAAGCGAGCGCGGCTGACTGGACAAGCTGGGTGTGACATGGGAGGGTTTCTGGCTTGACTGCCGGGAGCCCTTTTTTTATGTCTGCGCAATTGCCTGCCTGTTCTGTATTGATCCTTGCCGGTGGCCGGGGCGCGCGTATGGGTGGGCGCGACAAGGGGTTGCTGGAGTGGCGTGGGGAGCCGTTGGTGGCGCATGTGCAGCGGGTGGTGCGGCCGTTGACCGATGATGTGGTGATTTCCTGTAACCGAAATCAAGAGCTGTACCGTGGGTATGCTGATCAGTTGGTGGCTGATGCCGAGGCGGATTATCCAGGGCCCTTGGCTGGAGTGATTGCGGGGTTGGCGGTGGCTCGGCATGACTGGGTGGTGGTGTTGGGGTGTGATGCGCCGTTGATTGACCGTCGCTTGATCGAGGATTTGCTTGAGCTTGCGGTTGGGCAGGATTTGCCGGCGATGGTGCGTCAGGGGGGGTATTGGCAGCCGATGTTTGCGGTTTTGCCTCGGCGGGTTTTGCCGTTGTTGCGGCGAGCTTGGCTGGAGGGGGAACGGAGTTTGCAGCGGGCTCTGGTGAGGGTTGGGGGGTGCTGTGGGCTGGACTGTGCTGTGGGGGATCCCAGGTTGTCGAATTTCAATACTCCGGAGTTGCTTGGGTCGTGATCTTTCGACTTTAGATGCTGGCTTAGGTTTATGCTCTAATAAACTGATTTTTATCAGACTTTGTGTTTTAGATGATGACTACTAGTTAGCCTTTCGTGGAGGACAGCCAATGGCCGATTGCTGTCTCTCGCCAAAAGCAGCAGCCAGCCAAAAGCGGCCTCTTGGATCGTGCACCTCTAACACAGCCCGTAGCGGCGATCTTGCCTATGTTCGCTAGCGAACAGACTCCCCCCCATGAACACCCCACACTCGTCAGTGGAACGCTGCACCCGGCGGCGCAACGCCCCGCACACCTGGCCTGGCGTAGAACCGCCTTCATTCCACATGCGACTTGCCCTGCGCGGGTCGTGCGAAGGAATTCATGCAAAATATCCTGACTCGCACCCTGTCCAGCCTATGGCGCTCACCGGCCATCTGGCTTCGGTGGAGTGCAGCGCGGCACAAGTTCGAATACGAGCCCATCCTGCGTTCCGACCTGTTCAATGCGCAGCAGATGGCAGATCACGGCATCGTACTTGCCCGTCAACATGTGCTCGGGCGCCTGTCAAGAAAGGACGCCTTGCTGGGCCGCCTGACTGACAATCAACTGCTGCTGGAACGCAGCTGCGCAGCGCTCATGACCGTGCAATTGTCCAGCCGACGCGCCACCCCTGCGGCAGAATGGCTGCTGGACAACTTCTACCTCATCGAAGAAAACATCCGTACCGCCAGAACCCACCTGCCCGACGGCTATAGTCGCGAGCTGCCACGCCTGGCCGAAGGTCCTTCGGCCGGCCTGCCGCGGGTTTACGACATAGCGCTGGAAACCATCGCTCACGGCGATGGCTGGGTTGATGCGCCCAGCCTGGATTGTTTCATCGCCTCTTATCAGACCATCACCCCGCTGACCCTGGGCGAGCTATGGGCCATCCCGATCATGCTGCGCCTGGCGCTGATTGAGAACTTGCGGCGCGTGGCGTCTCGGGTCATGGCAAACCGCGATGACCGTAACCTTGCCGATGACTGGGCCGATCGCTTGATCGAAATGGCCGAGCGCGACGCCAAGAGCGTGGTCTTGACCGTTGCCGACATGGCGCGATCGGCACCGCCGATGACGCCATCATTCGTAGCAGAACTGGCGCGCAGGCTGCACGGCCAAAGCGCAGCATTGATATTGCCGATGGCCTGGATAGAACAAACGCTAGGCGAGTCGGGCCTGACCGTAGAACGCCTGGTGCAGATGGATGCCCAGCAGCAAGCCGGTGACCAGGTGTCCATCAGCAACAGCTTCGCCAGCCTGCGGTTGCTGACGGCGACCGACTGGCGCGAGTTCGTCGAGCTGCTCAGCCATGTCGAACAGGTCTTGTGCACGGATCCGGCAGGCGTCTACGCGAACATGGACTTTGCCACCCGCGATCGTTACCGCCATGTGATCGAACGCCTCGCCCGGCATTGCGTGCAGTCTGAAACCGAGGTGGCACAAGCGGCCATCGAACTGGCTAGCACTCCACAGCTCGTGAGCCATGTGAACGGGCATGTGGGCTATTACCTGGTGGCTGGCGGTTTGCCCCACCTTGAGCAGGCGCTGCACGCCAGCGTGCCGCTGCACCAACGCTGGAAGCGCCTGCTGCAGAGCGCCCCGTTGAAGTTCTACCTGTGCCCTGCACTGCTGCTGACGCTGCTGTTAGCCTGGCCGTTTCTCAGCAGCGCTTATCACCGCGGCACGCCAACCTGGGGCTTGGTCCTGCTCGCCGTGCCAGCGCTATTGATGACCAGCAGTCTGGCGATTGGGCTGGTCAACTGGCTGGTGACCCTCACGGTAGTCTCCTCGCTTCTGCCGCGCCTAGATTACAGCAAAGGCATACCGGCCGAGGCACGGACGCTGGTGGCGGTGCCGACGATGTTTGCCAACGCCGACGACATCGAGGCGCTAGTGGAAGGCCTGGAAGTGAGATTCCTGGCCAATCGCGATGCCAATCTGCATTTTGCGCTGCTCAGTGACTTCATGGACGCTCCTGCCGAGGTGATGCCCGAGGATGCCGAACTGCTCGCTCTGGCGCGGCAATTGATTGAGGCGCTCAACCACAAATATGCCGATGGCCAGGTCGACCGGTTCTTCCTGCTGCACCGGCCCAGGCACTGGAGTTCGACCGAACGGGTCTGGATGGGGTATGAACGCAAGCGCGGCAAGCTCGCGGAGCTCAACGCGTTGCTGCTTGGTAAAGGAAAGGAGCGCTTCGCATTGATCGTCGGTGATATCGCGCCACTGAGCGCGGTACGCTTCGTCATCACCCTGGACACCGACACCTTGCTGCCCCGCGATGTCGCGCGTCAGTGCATCGGTACCATGATGCACCCGCTTAACCATCCGGTATTCGATCTACAGAGCGGTAAGATCGTCAGCGGCTACGCCATCCTCCAGCCACGCGTAGGGATCAGCTTGCCGAGCACGGCACGTTCGACCTACGCCCGCCTGTTTGGCAGCGATGCGGGTATCGACCCCTATACCCGCGCCGTCTCCGATGTTTACCAGGACCTGTTCCACAACGGCTCCTTCATCGGCAAGGGCATCTATGCCGTCGATGCCTTCGAACAGGCACTCGAAGGCTGCCTGCCCGATAACCGCATCCTCAGCCATGACTTGATCGAAGGCTGCTACGCCCGCTGCGGGTTGCTCAGCGATGTACAACTGTATGAGGAATATCCGTCGCGCTACAGCGCCGATGCCAAGCGCCGACACCGCTGGATTCGCGGAGACTGGCAAGTGCTGTACTGGGCCTTGCCGTGGGCACCGAAGCCCGAGGGAGGATTCGCACGCAACCCCCTGAGCAACCTTGCCCGCTGGAAGATTCTCGACAACCTGCGCCGCAGCCTGGAGCCAGGCGCCTTCCTGGCCATGCTGGTCTGGGGATGGTTGGGTTCGAGCGAAGCCATCTCCTGGACATTGGCGGTGGTCATCCTGGTCTTTGTCCAACCCACGCTGCAGTCAGTACTGGCGCTGGTGCAGAAAGCGGCCGATATTCCCCTAGGACAACACCTCAGCGGGGCATTACGGACCTCGGGCCAGCATTTCATGCGCGCGCTCTTGTCGATTGTCTGGTTGCCGTCCGATGCGTTGTTGAGCTTCGATGCGATTGGCCGCTCATTGTGGCGCATGCTGGTCAGCAAACGCCGCCTGCTGCAATGGCAACCTTCCCGTGAGGTGGAGCGTTCCAATGGCACCGGCCTGTCGGACATGTATAAAAGCATGTGGATTGCCCCGGCACTGGCGCTGCTGCTATTCGCGGCCCTGCTCCCCTCCCTCGCCGTACTCGCACTGGCGGCGCCTTTGCTGCTGGTGTGGTTGGCAAGCCCGGCGATTGCCTGGTGGATCAGCCTGCCGACCACACCCGCGGGGTTTAGTCCGTCAGCGCAAGACCTGCGTTTCTTGCGCATGCTGTCACGCCAGACCTGGGCGTTCTTTGATCGTTACGTGAGCCCTGAGGACAACTGGTTGCCGCCGGATAACGTCCAGGAAGTACCCAAGCTGACCATTGCGCACCGGACCTCCCCGACCAACATGGGCATGGCCTTGCTCTCGCACCTGGCGGCCCACGATTTCGGTTACCTGAGCGGCGGGCGCTTGCTGGAACGCATCACTGCAATGCTTGAATCCATGGCCGGCCTAGAGCGTCATCAAGGGCACTTCTACAACTGGTACGACACCAAGACCCTGCAGCCGCTGGCGCCTAGGTATTTGTCCACCGTGGACAGCGGCAACCTGGCGGGCATGCTGCTCACCTTACGACCGGGGCTGCTGGGATTGATCGACACGCCTCTGTTTGACCGTAGCACCCTGAGCGGCCTGGGCGACACCCTCGATGTGCTTCAACAGGCGTTAGAGGGCGTAAACCTCGATGACCGTGCCGTGCTTGAACTGCGCGTAAAGGTAGAGTCGGCGCTGGTCCAGGACACCCCGGACAACCTCCTGCCATTACTCGATCTAACGGCTGCTTTAACAATCGACAGTCCGCCCAGGGCTGCTGAAGAAGCCCATTACTGGCTACAGGCATTACAGGCGCAGTGCACGGATCTGCGGGCAGAACGACTACTCTTCGAGCTACCGTCGGCACCCGCCCGGGACAAGCCACCCGCACTCACCCTGCGGCAAATGGCCGAGCTCGATTGCACCCTGTGGCTGCCCGCAGATCAGGCGCAAGTTCAGGAGGTACAACGCCTGGCCCGCGCACGAATCATTCATCTTGAGCACCTGGCCGAATTTTGCGCGTCACTGGCCAGCATGGACTTCACCTTCCTCTACGATGCCCAGCGTGACCTGTTCTCGATAGGCTACAACGCCGACGAACGCAGGCTGGACCACGGCTATTATGATCTGCTCGCTTCAGAGGTACGCCTGACCAATTTCGTGGCCATCGCCCAGGGCCAGCTGCCGCAACAGGCCTGGTTCACCCTCGGACGCCTGCTCAGCAACAATCGTGGGGGGCCGGTGCTGCTTTCCTGGTCCGGATCGATGTTCGAGTACCTGATGCCCAACTTGATCATGCCTAGCTATGAAGGGACGCTGCTGGAGCAGACCTGTCGCGCGGCCGTCGCCTTGCAGATCGAGCATGGGAACCAGTTGGGCATCCCCTGGGGCGTGTCCGAGTCGGGTTATAACACCCTCGACGCCCACTTCAATTATCAGTACCGGGCCTTCGGAGTTCCAGGCCTTGGGCTCATGCGCGGGTTGGCCGAGGACACCGTGATTGCACCGTACGCCAGCGCCCTGGCGCTGATGGTCGAGCCGCAAGCGGCCTGTCGCAACCTTCAACGCCTGGCGGCCCAGGGTTCGGCAGGGCGCTATGGCCTGTACGAAGCGGTCGACTACACCGAGGCACGCCTGCCGCGCGGCCAGCACTATGCGGTCGTGCGCTCGTTCATGGCGCACCATCAGGGCATGAGCCTGCTGGCCTTGACCAGCGTGCTGTTGGACCTTCCCATGCAGCGCCGTTTCGAGTCGATCCCGGCCTTCCAGGCGACCGTGTTGTTGCTGCAGGAGCGCGTACCGAAAACCGCCGCGCCCTACCTGCATGCAACCCAGGCACGTGCCACAGGGGAAAACCCGGAGACGCAGGAAACCAGGCTGCGCGTGTTCGCCGATCCCGGGCGCAAACGCCCCGCTGTGCAGCTGCTCTCCAACGGCCGTTACCACGTCATGCTCAGCAGTGCCGGGGGCGGTTACAGCCGTTGCAACGACATCGCCGTGACCCGCTGGCATGAAGACGCGACCCGCGACAACTGGGGCATGTTCTGCTATCTGCGCGATGTCAGCAGCGGCGTATTCTGGTCCTCGGCCCACCAGCCGACCCTGCACCGGCCAGAAAGCCATGAGGCGATTTTCAGCGACTCCCGGGCCGAGTTTCGTGTTCGCGAGCTCGACTTCGATACGCACACGGAGATCGTCGTGTCTCCCGAAGACGATATCGAACTGCGCCGGCTGCACATCACCAACCGCGGCCGCGTAAGCCGTAGCCTGGAGATTACCTCCTACGCCGAGGTGGTACTGGCGCCGGCGGTCAGTGATGCCATGCACCCGGCCTTCAGCAACCTGTTCGTGCAGACCGAACTGGTGCCGGCGCTGCAGGCCATCGTCTGCACCCGCAGGCGGCGCTCCACTGAGGAAGCCGTGCCCTGGATGTGCCACCTGCTGGCCGCCCACGGCGTGGACATCGACGCCATTTCCTACGAGACCGATCGAGCGCGATTTATAGGTCGCGGACGCAACGCTTGCGCACCGGCGGCGCTCGATGGCCATGTCCAGCAGCTGTCCGGCAGCGCAGGTTCGGTGCTGGATCCGATCGTAGCCATCCGCTGCCGTATCACGCTGGAACCCGGGCAAACGGCGACCATTGACCTGGTGACCGGCGTCGCGGACAGCCGTGACGGCTGTCTGTACCTGATCAATAAATACCGCGACCGCCACCTCGCCGATCGGGTCTTCGACCTGGCCTGGACCCACAGCCAAGTGTTGCTGCGCCAACTCAATGTCTCGCAGGATGATGCGCGCCTGTTTGAACAGATGGCTGCTTCGATCCTCTACGCCAATGCCTCGTTGCGCGCGGAAAACAGCATCTTGATGGCCAATCGACGTAATCAATCGAGCCTCTGGGGCCAGGCGATCTCCGGCGACCTGCCCGTCGTCCTGCTGCAGATTTCCACCGTCGAGAACATCGAACTCGTGCACCAGATGGTCAAGGCCCATGCCTACTGGCGGCAAAAGGGGCTGATGGTCGACCTGGTGATCTGGAACGAAGATCAGGCCGGCTATCGCCAGCAACTCCAGGACTTGATCATAGGTGTGGTGACATCCGGCAGCGAAGCCTCGTTGATCGATCATCCCGGGGGCATTTTCGTGCGTCCGGCACAGCAGTTGTCGAACGAGGACCGTACGCTGATCCTGTCGGTTGCACGCCTGGTGCTGAGCGAAGACAACGGCGGCATCGCCGAGCAGGTTCATCGGCGCCACGCCGTCCCGGTACACCCGGCGCTCGTCCCCACGTTCAAGCACCAGGCAAAGGCAACACAAGCGACCCTGCCGGCTATCGAAGGTCTGCTGCTGGGCAATGCCTATGGCGGCTTCAGTGCCGATGGCAGCGAGTACGTCATGACCTTGCAGCCTGGCAGGCCCACGCCGGCGCCATGGGCCAACGTATTGGCCAACCCGCACTTCGGCACGGTGATATCCGAAAGTGGTGGCGCTTACACCTGGATGGAAAACGCTCACGAATTTCGCCTGAGCCCCTGGCATAACGACCCGGTCACCGACGCCAGCGGCGAGGCGATATATGTGCGCGATGAAGAAACCGGGTATTTCTGGTCGGTGACGCCGCAGCCTTGTCCCGGTACTGGCGCGTACCGGACCCGGCACGGCTTTGGCTATAGCGTATTCGAGCACGACGAAGACGGAATCCACACCGAGTTGTGGGTGTATGTGGCGCTGGACGCTTCGATCAAATTCTCACACTTGCAGATTCGTAATCGCTCAGGCCGCGCCAGACGCCTGTCGACGACCTGCTATGTCGAGTGGGTACTGGGCGACTTGCGCAGCAAATCGGCGATGCATGTGGTGACGGAAGCCGACCCTAGCAGCGGCGCATTGTTCGCCAGGAACGCCTATTCGATCGAGTTTGGCGAACGGGTGGCGTTCCTCGATACCGACTCGAGCGACATTCGCATCAGCGGCGATCGCACTGAATTCATCGGCCGCAATGGCAGTCTCAAGACACCTGCAGGACTGCAGCACGCGCGGCTGTCGGGCCGTACCGGTGGCGGCCTGGATCCCTGCGCGGCAATACAGGTTGCCCTCGACCTCGACAACGGTGAAGAGCAGGACGTGGTCTTCCGGCTCGGTGCAGCCAGGGATAAGGCGTCAGCCCTGCGCCTGGTTCATCAATACCGCGGCCTGGCGGCGGCCAGCGCGCAACTGGCGGCGGTACGCGAGCATTGGCGTGCGCAACTGAGCGTGATTCAAATCCAGACTCCCGACCCGAGTATCGATGTCATGGTCAATGGCTGGCTGATGTACCAAGTGATCGCCTGTCGCTTCCAGGCCCGCAGTGGCTACTATCAGTCCGGCGGGGCCATCGGCTTTCGCGATCAACTGCAAGACAGCATGGCGATGATCCATGCCGACCCCGCCAGCGTGCGTGGTCATCTGTTGCTGTGCGCAGCCCATCAATATGCCGAAGGCGACGTGCAACACTGGTGGCATCCGCCGCTCGATCGGGGGGTGCGCAGTGGCTGTTCAGACGATTACTTGTGGCTGGCATTGGCGACCAGCCACTATGTCAATGTCACCGCCGACCTCAGCGTGCTGGCAGAACCCGTGGGTTACCTTGAGGGCCGTCCGCTCAATGTCGGGGAAGAATCCTATTACGACCTGCCGGGCAAATCGCACCTCGTGGAAAGCCTCTACCAGCACTGTGTCCACGCCATCGAACACAGCCTGCAGCGCGGCAGCCACGGCCTGCCCTTGATCGGCACGGGCGACTGGAACGACGGGATGAACCGGGTCGGCCAGCTGGGCCGCGGTGAAAGCGTGTGGCTGGGCTTCTTCGGCTTCGACGTTCTGCAGCAGTTTGCCATCACTGCCCAGCTGCATGGAGACCCTGTTTTCGCCCAACGTTGCTCCCGGCAGGCCGCCCTGCTGCAGGCCAGTCTCGAGGAGCATGCCTGGGACGGCGAATGGTACCGGCGCGCCTGGTTTGACGATGGCCAGGTCCTGGGCTCGGCCAACAATGACGAATGCCGCATCGACTCGATCTCGCAAAGTTGGTCGGTACTGTCGGGCGCCGCCTCGCAGACCCGACGCCGCACGGCCATGGCCTCGGTCGAGCAGCACTTGGTACGGCCCGACACAGGCGCGGTCCTGCTGCTCGATCCACCTTTCGACAAGGGCGCGCTTGAGCCCGGCTATATCAAGGGCTATGTGCCGGGTGTACGGGAAAATGGTGGCCAGTACACCCATGCCGCCGTCTGGGCCGGCATGGCCTTCGCCAAGCTTGGCGACAATGCCAGGGCGTGGCGGTTGCTCAACATGATCAACCCCGCGGGCCATGAAGTCGCCAAGCGGATCGAAACCTACAAGGTCGAGCCCTATGTCATGGCTGCCGACGTCTATGGCACGCCGCCCCATGCGGGCCGTGGGGGGTGGACTTGGTACACCGGGTCGGCCGGCTGGACGTACCGCTTCATCGTCGAGTCATTGCTCGGCTTGCGGCGTGTCGGCACTTCATTGCACATCGAACCGCTACTGGCGCAGGGATGGCCTGGTTACACGCTGCAATACCGTTATGGGGCAACGACTTACCATATCGAAGTGCGGCCAGGCACGACCACTACGCTTGCGATCATGCTGGACGGCGAGTTGCTAGGCCAGGACACGCTTCAACTGTCGGATGATGGCAAGCAACATCAGGTATTGGTGACATGCCCGGTCAAAGCGCCTCAGCCAGAAATACAAGGGCACGACAGAACTGTCGAAGCCGATCTTGAGCGCTGAGATGCAGCGACGCTCTCTTTAGCATCGCAGATTGCTGCGGCGGATTCGGTGCGTTGCCGCGCTTGGAGCGCTTTGGAGTAACCTGTCCCCCTCAGGAAATTTTCCCTCGAAGGGCGGCTGATATGTTCGTTGTACCCAGGCCACAACAGAACTACCTGCTGGCAGCGCTTCCGGGGCCAGCGCTGGAGCGCCTCCTACCCCATCTCGAACCGGTCGAGCTGCCACTGGGCAAAGTGCTCTATGAATCCGGCGGTGCCCTGCGACATGTGTACTTCCCCACCGATTGCATCGTGTCACTGTTGTACGTGATGGAGAACGGCGCCTCGGCCGAGATTTCGGTGGTCGGAAACGAAGGCTTGATCGGCGTGGCAGTCTTCATGGGCGGCGAAAGCACACCCAGTCGTGCCGTTGTGCAAAGTGCCGGGCATGCCTATCGCTTGCCCGGCCAGCAACTCAAGGACGAGTTCAACCGCCATGAAGAGATGCTGATGCTGATGCTGCGCTACACACAGGCACTGATCACGCAAATGGCCCAGACGGCGGTGTGCAATCGCCACCACGCCATCGACCAGCAACTGTGCCGCTGGCTGCTCTTGTCGCTTGATCGCCTACCAGGCAATGAACTGATCATGACCCAGGAATTGATCGCCAACATGCTGGGTGTACGCCGCGAAGGCGTGACCGACGCTGCCGGCAAGCTCCAGCGGCTGGGGGTCATCGAATACAGTCGGGGACATATCAAGATCCTGGACAGGACTCGTCTGGAGGAGCTGAGTTGCGAATGCTACGCCGTGGTCAAAAGAGAAACCGAACGATTGCAGCCTTACTTTCCATGTCCAAGCGACCCATGAAGATGTCCGAAAGGCGGCGTTGGGTCGATAGAGGACATCGGCTAACCCCTGTCTCAGGTTGACCGATTCCTCGCTGACATCGATTTTCACCATTCCTCACTCACCTGAGCTTCTCGCGCCCCCCGCTGCCCGCCAGCGCCTTCCCCTATTCAACGATAACGCCTGCTCGCTAAAGGCGGCGCCTACTGGGAATTCTGGGGGCTAGTCTAGACTGGACATGAGAAATCACCACGGAGCCAGCAGATGGACCCGTTAACTTCTGATCAGTCTAAACCTCATGAAGCTCCTGAAGACGTCGACCATCTCAGGTTTCATCGCGCCCATGAGCATATGCACCACCCCTTTGGTAATGATGCATTTGCCCGTAGAGCCGAAGCTTTCGCCCGTTTTTTTGGCACACCGTTGTTCCTAGGTTCCCAGTCACTTGTGGTTCTTATCTGGATTGGTATCAGCTTATCGGGACTGTCAGCGTTCGATCCCTACCCCTTCATTCTACTGAATCTAGCGTTTAGTCTGCAGGCGGCCTACGCGGCCCCTTTAATTCTTCTGGCTCAAACTCGCCAAGCCGACCGCGACAAAGCGACCTCTGAAGCAGACGCACGACATCGAGAGGCAATTGCCATGGCCAATCAAAGACGGCAGCGGGACGCAGAGATTCACAGCCGACAGCTACTGCAGTTATTGGAGCAAAATACACACCTCACGGAAGTAACAAAGCAAATGAGTGAAAGAATCGAGGTACTCACTTCGCAGATGCACTCGCACTTGCTTACTTCGTCAGAAAAAGCGCCTATATCTAGTAACTAAGACCCCTCATCTATTACCAGTTTCAAATAGCCCTAACGCCCGCCAGCGCCTTCAGAGCACATCAGAGGCAGGCAAACCTTCAGTGGCCACGCGCCGTGCCCGGCCCACGCCCCAAGCCAGCGCCCTGCTCATCGACTCACCAGGACGTGCATCGTAGGCCTCCTCATGAATGGCCATACCGCGTGGTGCATATACCCCGATGAACATCTGAGTGCTACCAGTTCGCGACAGACGTACCTGGACATCAATAAACGTTCCATCGTCCAAAGTCTCATCATGAATTCGGTGGTGAAGCGTGGGGTCAGCCCAACCCCAGAAAATATCGCCGCGGATTCGCATGCCGTACTCCTACGACTCAGATAGTTATGGGGTTGTAGTAAGCAAGATAGCGAAAGCGAGGCGGTAATCAACTGCGGCTCAAGAGGCCGAGGGCTTCACCGGACGAGCGGAACCGCCTTACGAATCGACATTGGGCTTATCCAGAGTTGCGGCGAAGCTCATCCATTCATCGAACGCCTTCCGATGCTGGGCGCAGACATAGTTCCATCCAGCACCAGTAGTGCACCCGTAGGCCACTTGGCTCATCGTCGCAGCGGTTTGCATGTCCAGCTTCCGTAGCAGCTCATAAGCTTGAAATTGCCTCTCCCTGTCTAGCTTTGTCACTGTAATCACCGATGTCCAAGGCCAGCCGAATGGCACGCTTATTCGGTAGACCCTTGCAGTACCACTTAAGTCATTAATCCTCCCGATTACACCGAATGACCTTAGAAGTGCGCCCAAGGAATCGTCATGTCTGAAGATAACAAGCTGATCCAGCCAGCGCCCTGGCCTGCCTGACTTCTAGGAGGGTGATGTCGACCAGTGCAAAGCCTGGTACGCCGAGCAGGGTCTTGAGGTCGGCAAGGTCAGCCTGGAGTATGCCGAGGAGGCCATTGCTGACCAGTAATTAGAAAGCCACGACCCGGACTGCAGTTACTGAGAGCCTGTTCAACATGAAGGCGGAGGCTTGTTCTGCCTGGCCATTCACGACAGCGACGACGGCCCTGTTTGCTGGTGGGCTCGCCGAGTGGTGACGCCATGACCCGCCTCGCTCTCTGCCTCCTGCCGTAGTCCACCGGCGCCAGCGCAACCGAGAACACCTCTTCGCTCAGCATTCACTGAAGAGCCTGGCGCGCCTCAGGGCCGGATGGTTACAGTCGGGCGCATGCCGCCTATCTGTGCATCGGCATATTCAATCCAGCGCGCGAAGGCATCACGGTGCTGGCGGCACGTTTCCTCCCAATCAATCTGTTCCATCTGCTCGTAGGCTATTTGCTTCATCGTGTCAGCAGCCAAGTCGCTCAGATCCTTGAGAGCCTGGTACGCCTGATATTGGCGCTCATGCCTTTCAGTGTCCATGAGAGTTCATCCGCAAGTAATTAATAGTAGCCACTGATCAAGCGACCTTGGCAAGCGGCGTGAAGGTTCGCTACTTACTCAAAAAGCCGACGAGCGACACTAATATTCACCGCCTACGAAAGCGGAGCCGGCGGAGCCAAGACCAAGATTGAAGCCGTGCGCAACGGAGAGCATCTGATCGAACCTATCTATTGGGTGAAGTCATGATCGCCGTTGCTCAACTCCGCTCTATCCGGCTCTCAAACTGCGGTGGGTAGTCAGCACTCCCTTCTCATCAAACAAGAAAATCATCTGGTTTCCGCCCTTGTCCTGACAAACAACTCCATCAGTGTTCCCGTCAACAATTCCTTGGCAAGCCATATTCCATACATATGGACGGATTTGACACTTCAGGGTTTTGCCATCTTGGATAATTAGGTGGTTGGTAGCAGAGATATCTTTTGGATCGGGCTTGGGGCAAGCGCCTTCACCCCAGTTGACACCCTGATGATTTGGTTGCGAAGCACAGCCGGCCAATAGCAGAAGGGGTAAAAAACACCTGAAATTCATGAGCACCGTCCTTGGTTATGAAGACATATTCGAGGGTCGTCCATAGAAGCCCCTCTTATTGTGCGTCATTTCGCAGTGGCATTTGAAGGCTGTGGAACGTGACTCTCGACGATTGGCACGCTGACAGGCTCAGAAACAACTCATCTTGCTCGACTTGTCTGAAGACGTCTGAATCAAGTACGGCGGCCGGATCATCTACAGCAAAAGGAGATATGACGAATGGCTGGAAAGCCAATGGATCTACCCAAAGGGGTCGAGATCTTCCGCAATTCCCTCCGCACTCGTTTCACATGGACCCTGCTCCGCCGCGTCATCGCTGAAACAGACTGGACGTCAGCCAACGTGAAGCGCAACGCGATCACCAGACTCGCGACGATTCTGGATGCCGCAACCCGTGAGGGTCTGCTTACCAAGAACCCAGCAGTGCTGGTTGAGTTGCCAAAGCGCTCGAGGAAAGAAATCGACCCGTTCACCCTGGCTGAGGCCAACACCATCATCAGGCAGACGTCGGATCCACACAAACAGTGGGTGCCGGTGCTGAATGAAATGGGGATCAGACGTCGCCCCCCATACAACTGCCGCCACACCTATGCGACAATGTGCGCAATGTCCGGCCTCAATCCCGCATTTATTGCCCAACAGCTGGGTCACAGCGTTCAAATGCTGCTGTCGACGTATGCCCGTTGGCTCAACTCAAGCTCCGATTGGAGCGAGCTGGAAAAACTCAAGATTGGTATCAAATCGGTATCAGCTGAAAAGCCAGCCCCGTAAGTGACTGATAGGTAAGCCCTTTGATCTCCACCGCTAACATCACCATGCAATTCGGCGCCAAGCCGCTGTTCGAAAACGTTTCGGTCAAATTCAACAACGGCAACCGCTACGGCCTGATCGGCGCCAACGGTTGCGGCAAGTCGACCTTCATGAAGATCCTCGGCGATGACCTTGAGCCGTCCGGTGGCCAGGTGATGCTCGAGCCGAACACCCGCCTGGGCAAACTGCGCCAAGATCAGTTCGCCTACGAAGACTTCACCGTGATCGACACGGTCATCATGGGCCATGAGCAACTGTTCAAGGTCAAGGCCGAGCGTGACCGCATCTACTCGCTGCCGGAAATGAGCGAAGAAGACGGCATGGCTGTCGCCGAGCTGGAAACCGAGTTCGCCGAGATGGACGGCTACACCGCCGACTCGCGCGCCGGTGAGCTGCTGCTTGGCCTGGGTATCCCGCTGGAGCAGCACAACGGCCCGATGAGCGAAGTCGCACCGGGCTGGAAGCTGCGCGTATTGCTGGCCCAGGCGCTGTTCTCGGACCCGGACGTGCTGCTGCTCGACGAGCCGACCAACCACCTGGACATCAACACCATTCGCTGGCTTGAAACGATCCTCACGGCGCGTAACAGCACCATGATCATCATTTCCCACGACCGGCACTTCCTCAACAGCGTCTGCACCCACATGGCTGACCTGGACTACGGTGAGCTGCGCCTGTTCCCTGGCAACTATGACGAGTACATGACTGCTGCGACGCAATCGCGCGAACAGCTGCTGTCGGACAACGCCAAGAAGAAAGCCCAGATCGCCGAGCTGCAGACCTTCGTCAGCCGCTTCTCGGCCAACGCCTCGAAAGCCAAACAGGCTACGTCGCGGGCCAAGCAGATCGACAAGATCCAGCTGGCCGAAGTCAAGCCGTCGAGCCGGGTCAGCCCGTTCATCCGCTTTGAGCAGAACAAGAAGCTGCACCGTCAGGCCGTGACCATCGAGAAGATGGCCAAGGCGTTCGACAACAAGGTGCTGTTCAAGGACTTCAGCTTCACCGTCGAAGCCGGCGAACGTGTTGCCATCATCGGCCCCAACGGTATCGGCAAGACCACCTTGCTGCGTACCCTGGTCGGTGAACTGCAGCCAGACGCAGGTGCGGTGAAGTGGACCGACAGCGCCGAGGTCGGTTACTACGCGCAGGACCACGCCCACGACTTCGAAGATGACGTCAGCCTGTTCGACTGGATGGGTCAGTGGACCCAGGGCGAGCAGATGATCCGTGGCACCCTGGGCCGGATGCTGTTCTCCAACGACGAGATCCTCAAGTCGGTCAAGGTCATCTCCGGTGGTGAGCAAGGCCGCATGTTGTTCGGCAAGCTGATCCTGCAAAAGCCCAACGTACTGGTGATGGACGAACCGACCAACCACCTGGACATGGAATCGATCGAAGCGCTCAACCTGGCGCTGGAAAACTACCCGGGCACGCTGTTGTTTGTCAGCCATGACCGTGAGTTCGTGTCGTCGCTGGCCACTCGCATCCTCGAGCTGACGCCAGAAGGCGTAGTCGACTTCAGCGGTACCTACGACGACTACCTGCGTAGCCAGGGCGTCGTGGTCTGATCTGTCGCTGACAGGTTGAACCCAGCGCGGGGCAAGCCTGCGCTCATGTGAACCGAGGCATTCGGTCATTTGGGCGCGGGCTTGCCCCGTCGTCGTTTACAGGGCCACGCCAATGCACGCCGTAGTACCGGCAATTCGTTAGCCTGCTTTCATTTCCCTCGCGCAACCGCCATGATGGGGCACGCCCCACCGCCCGCCAGCGAACGAGCCCATGACTGCACAAGTGCCCTCCCCTGATCAAGGCTTTGCCATCACCCGCCAGATTCTTGCGATCGTTTTCTACACCTTCATTACCTTTCTCTGCATCGGCCTGCCGATCGCGGTACTGCCCGGCCACGTGCATGACCAACTCGGCTATGGCGCGGTAATCGCCGGGGTGACCATTGGCCTGCAATACCTGACCACGCTGCTCAGCCGCCCGTTTGCCGGGCGGGTGGCGGATAGCCTGGGCGGCAAACGTGCAATTGGCTACGGGCTGTTGGCGATCATCGGTTGCGGAGTGCTGACGCTGTTCTCGGCCTGGACATTGGCTTGGCCGCAAGCAAGCCTGGCGCTGCTGCTCGGCGGCCGCGTGCTGCTCGGGCTGGCGCAAGGCCTGATCGGTGTAGCGACCTTGAGCTGGGGCATAAATCAGGTCGGTGCCGAGCACACCGCACGGGTGATCTCCTGGAACGGCATTGCCTCGTATGGTGCCATTGCGATAGGTGCACCCGTCGGGGTGCTGCTGGTGGCTGGGCTTAACTTCAGCGTGCTCGGCCCGTTGCTGGTGATCCTTGCAGTGGTTGGCCTGTTCGCCCTGCGTCAACGACCCGATGTGGTGGTAGTGCGTGGCGAGCGCCTTGGCTTCTGGTCAGCGTTCGTGCGCGTGGCGCCGTGCGGCACGAGCCTGATGCTGGCGTCGATCGGCTACGGCACGCTGACCACCTTCGTCACCTTGTACTACCTCGAACGCGGCTGGACCGGCGCTGCGCTGTGCCTGAGCGCCTTTGGTGTGTGCTTCATCATTTCGCGCTTGTTGTTCGTCAACGCGGTCAATCGCTTTGGCGGTTATACGGTGGCGATAACCTGCATGGCGACCGAAGTGGTCGGCTTGACGTTGCTGTGGCTGGCCCCCTCACCGGGATTTGCTCTGCTCGGCGCTGGCCTGACCGGCTTTGGCCTGTCGCTGGTGTACCCGGCGCTCGGCGTCGAAGCGATCAAGCATGTGCCACCGAGCAGCCGTGGTGCCGGCCTGGGCGCCTATGCGGTGTTCTTCGATTTGGCGCTGGCCATTGCCGGCCCGGTAATGGGCGCGGTCGCCGTACATCTAGGTTACGCCTCGATCTTTTGCGTAACCGCCCTGCTGGCGCTATCAGGAGTAGGCCTGACGCTACTGCTGGCGCGGCGAAATCAACGCGGCTGAGCGTTCTGCCGGTTCTGGTGCACCAAGCGCCTGGGTAAAGAAATCAGCCGTTTCACGCTGCAACGAGCGGTGGATCTGGCGCCGGTCGATACCGGCAGCGTCCTGGCAGAGCAGCGGCATGCGTGCATGTTGCTCGTCATCGCAAGGCGCCATGAATACGAAATGCCCGGCGCCGGCCAGCAGGCGGTAATCGGGTGTCACCGGCAACTTGCGCGCCAGCGCATCGGCGTTGTGCTCCAGCGCGAGCAACTGGTCGTTGTCGCCGCTGTACATCAGTACCGGCAGGTGGACGTTGCTCAGAGCATGCCTACCAAACATCAGGCTAAGCGGCGCCATCAACACCATAGCGCCGACGCGCGGGTCGGCATGGGGCGCCAGTTCACTGCGGTCGGCAATCAGCACACCATGGGTTTTACAGGCATCGGCGTCGGTCGGCCGTTCCTGGCAATAGCGCTGCAGACGCTCCAGATCAGGCTGCGCACCGGACAGGATCAGCGCGGTCTCGCCACCTGCCGAATAGCCGATCACGCCGACCTTGCCGTCGTCCAGATAGGGGCCCAGCAACGCATCTGCCCGGGCGGCAGTGATCGCCGCGCTGACCTGCAGCGGGCGCCCGTACAGATTGCTCAGGGTACCCAGCCGGCTCGGATCACGGGCGTTGTCACCAGGGTGGGTCAAGGCGATGACCACAAAGCCCTGGCGGGCAAGGCCTGTGGCCAGGTCATGCAGCGCCAGTGGGCTCCCGGTATTGCCGTGGGAAATGACCAACAGCGGAAAATGCCCAAGCGCCACCGGCGCTTCCTCGGCAGCGCGCAGCTGATAGCCGTCGATACGCAGACTGTGGGTCGCGCCACTGGCAGGATAGAAAGCCAAGGCGTGCATGGGCCGCGCATCCACCGGATCGGTGAGTTGCAGAGCGTGCAGGCCAGCGACCCAAGGCGCGGCATTCGCATGGCCAATCAGGCTGGTGAGCACTACCAGCGCGGCAATCGTTCGTGAGAGGTAGGTCACTGGCGTCTCCCCCGCAGATGGGCGGATGACATCAGCTTAAGGCCCTATGGCTCAGGGCAGATGAAAACTGGATGAAACACACAACGATTGCGGGCAGATGAAAGCCAAATTCGCCGCCATCTGCCCGCTTCTAGCTGGTTGAACCGTGATCAGGCGGCTGCGAACAGCTCGCCGGCGATCTGCGTCTGGGCAGCGTCGATGGCTGCAGTGCGCTGCTCTGGGCCATAAGCCAGACCGTGAGCGCGGACGATTTCCAAATCGGTGACACCAATAAAGCCCAGGAACACCTTGAGGAAATCTTCATGACCAGCGCCAGTGGCCTGGCCGGCGTGCAGGCCGCCAGCAGTCGACACCAGGATCACCTTCTTGTTGCCGCACAGGCCTTCTGGGCCGGCCTCGGTGTAGCGGAAAGTCTTGCCGGCTACCGCAACGCGATCGATCCAAGCCTTGAGCTGGGTCGGCACGCTGAAGTTGTACATCGGCGCACCGATCACTACCGCGTCGGCAGCGAGGAATTCGTCCAGGGTTTCCTGGCTCAGCTTGGCCTCGAACGCCTGGGCGGCATCACGCGCTTCTTCAGCGGTGCCTGCAGCCAACAAGGTGGCAGCCGAGAAATGGCTGATGGCGTCGGCAGCGAGGTCGCGGTACACCACTTCGATGCTGGCGTCGGCAGCCTGCCAGGCCTGGACCACTTCGCGGCTGAGCTGGCGCGAAGCGGAATTGTCGCCGAGGATGCTCGAATCGATGTGCAACAGTTTCATGGGGACTCTCCAGGATTGGCGACCGCGATAGGAGCGATCTCGATGGAGAGAATCCTACAGAGCTATCGAATAGATGATTAGTAGCTAAGAATGCACTAGATTGTCCCATCGGTAGAACAATGGGCTACGTGAATGCAAGATCTTAACGACCTGTTTTATTTCGCCAGGGTGGTCGAAGCCGGTGGCTTTGCCGCCGCCGGGCGCCAGCTGGGGATACCCAAGTCACGCCTGTCGCGGCGCATCGCCGAGCTGGAAGAGCGCCTCGGCACGCGCCTGCTGCAACGCACCACCCGCCAGCTGAAGCTGACGGCGATCGGCGAACGTTACCTGCAGCACTGCCAGGCCATGCTGCTCGAGGCGCAGATGGCCGACGAAGCGGTCGCAAGCATGACCAGCGAACCGCGCGGGCGGCTACGGGTGTCGTGTCCGGTAGCGTTGGCTCATACGTTCCTGCCGGAGGTGATCAATCGCTTTCTGCTGGCATACCCGCTGGTGCAGCTCGACATGGTCCTGCTCAATCGGCGCGTGGACCTGATTGGCGAAGGCATCGACGTCGCCATGCGGGTACGCGATCTGGGCGATGAAGACCCTGCCCTGGCTACCCGACGTCTGCGTCAGGCACAGATGCATCTGGTGGCCGCCCCAGGGTTCGCCGAAGGCCTGACCGAGCCGGCGCAGTTGGCGACGCTGCCGGTCCTTGGCGCGACCGAAGCGGATCGGTTGGTGCACATCCGCCTGCTCGGGCCCAATGGCCGTGAGCAGGAGCTGGCGCTGGAGCCGCGCCTGGCGATTGATGACTTCATCCTGCGCAAGGCTGCGGTGCTCGCCGGGTTGGGCTTCACGCTCCTGCCAAGCCTGTACTGCGAAGAAGAGCTGGAGCGTGGCGAGCTGGTCAGGCTGCTCCCGGAATGGTCGCTGCCTGGCGCTTGGCTGCAGGCAGTTTACCCGCACCGGCGCGGCATGCTGCCCGCGGTGCGTGTGTGGATTGATCACCTGGCAGCAGCCTTTGAGGCCTGTGGAGAGCGGTATGTCTGACGCAAGCATGAACCCCGAACAAGCAGCAGCCTTCTGCCTGGGTTTACCGGGCGCGCGAGAAGATTACAAATGGGGCGGTATCCGGGTGTTTTCGGTGGCCGGCAACAAGATGTTCGCGGTGCTTGATCTGGGCGGTGCCGGGCTGTCGTTCAAGGTCGCCGATGAGCTGTTTCTCGGCTACGTCGACCGTCCGGGGGTGAAGCCTGCGCCCTATCTGGCCCGTGCCCGCTGGATCAGCGTGGCAGCGCCCTATGCGATGGGGCGCAAGGAGCTGGCTGACTTGCTGCAGCGCTCGCACCAGCTGGTGGTGCGCAAACTGCCAAAACGGCTGCAAGCGGGTTTGTTGCTTTGAGCGGCAACGCTGCCGCTTATATAGGCAGCAGCGCCAGCCAACGCCCACCCAGCAGCACCTGATCCAGCCAGAACAGCTGGTGCAACGCAACGATGGCCCAGAACGTCAGCTGAAACGACAACTTGCGCGTCTTATGCCGGAAAAGCTGCTGCGCCAGCAACGCTCCGGGCCAGCCGCCCAGCAGCTCGCTGGCATGCAGGACCTTTTCTGGCGTGCGCCAGGCCTGGTTGCGAGCCTGTTGTTTATCCTGCCAATACAGCAACAGGCTGATCAGGCTCACACACGGATACAGCGCCAAGGGCAGCCATGACTGCCCGTTCCAGGCCATCTGCGCGGCGCCGAGTCCCGGCAGCAAACACAACCCAGCCAATGCCAGCAGCTTCACGCGCAGGTTGCGCACGCCCTCGCCCTGGGCGTGGCCGCGCGGGCGTGAGGTTGCCGGTTGCGGGCGGGCCATATCAGCCTTGCGCCGTTGCCCAGTCGATCAGGCCAAACTGCCAGGTCGCCAGGATCAGCAGGCCGAACACGATGCGGTACCAGGCAAACAACGCATAACTGTGATTGGCGATGAACTTGAGCAGCGCGCGCACGGCAATCATGGCGAAGATGAACGACACCACAAAGCCAATGGCAAACACCGGCAAGTCGGCGGGCTGGAACAGGTCGCGGTACTTGTAACCGGAGTACACCGCAGCGCCGACCATGGTTGGCATGGCCAGGAAGAACGAGAACTCGGTAGCTGCCTTGCGCGACAGGCCAAACAGCAGGCCGCCAATGATGGTAGAACCAGAGCGCGAAGTGCCGGGGATCATCGCCAGGCACTGCACCAGGCCGATTTTCAAGGCGTGGGTCCAGTTCATCTGGTCGACGTGCTCGACTTCGATGCGGTGGTCGCGGCGCTCGGCCCAGAGCATGATCACCCCGCCGACGACCAGGGCCGCAGCCACGGTGATCGGGTTGAACAGGTGATGGTGGATGAAGTCGGCGAACAGCACCCCAAGCACCACTGCCGGCAGGAACGCTACCAGCAGGTTGACGGTAAAGTGCCGTGCGCTCGGCTCACTGCGCAGCCCCAGCACCACCTCGATGATCTTGCGGCGAAACTCCCACACCACCGCCAGGATTGCACCGAGCTGGATGATGATGTTGAAGGCCATCGCCCGCTCGCCGCCAAAGTCGATCAGATCGGCGACAATGATCTGGTGGCCGGTACTGGAAATCGGCAGAAACTCGGTCAGTCCCTCGACGATGCCTAAGATGATTGCCTGAAAGGCACTCCAAAAATCCATTGTTCCCCCGCTGTGGCACTGCTGACTGCAGCGCCGTTGTTCTTGATTTACTGATAGTGGCCGCGTCGCGGCCCGGCAGTTTTACAGCGACTGTTGGTCGCTACGCCAGTCGAAAAGTTCGAGATGCCTAAAGGTTTCATCTTGAGCGGCCGAGATGCTAACAGACGAGCCTGTTTTAGGCTTGCCTGGATCCACCATGAAATGCCGCGCCAGGCACTTGGCCTTTGGTCGAGTACGGTTCGCAGGCCACACATGCTTGGATGCCCCTGAATAACAAGAACAATCCGGGAGTGCCCTGTTATGAAGACCTTGAGGTCGATGTCGATCAGCCGTCGCTTGTGGCTGATCCTGCTGGTGGCAGTGGCAATGCTGGTGGTGCTGGGCCTGGTGATGCTGCGCCAGATCCATGGTGACCTGTATCGGGCCAAGGCTGAAAAGACCGAACACGTGGTACAGACCGCAGCCGGGGTGCTGGCCTACTACCAAGGGCTTGAGGCCGCAGGCACGCTCAGCCGTGACGCCGCGCAGCAACAGGCGCTGCAAGTGGTGCGCGGCCTGCGTTACGACGTGCAGGACTATTTCTGGATCAACGACCTCGGCCCGCGGATGATCATGCACCCGGTCAACCCCAAGCTCGATGGCCAAGACCTGTCGGCCATTCGCGACCCGGACGGATTTGCCCTGTTCAACGAGATGGTCACCGTGGCTCGCAGTCAGGGCGCCGGCCAGATCGACTATCGCTGGCCCAAGCCCGGCGCCAGCGAGCCGGTGGCGAAAACCTCCTATATCCAGCTGTTCAAGCCGTGGGGCTGGATCATCGGCTCCGGCGTCTATGTTGATGACGTGCAAGCCGAGTTCGCCCGCCAGGTACGCGATGCCTGCCTGATCGGCCTGGGCATCGCCTTGCTGATGGCGCTGCTGGTGATGCTCATCGCGCGCAGCATTGCCCGTCCGTTGCAGCAGGCCGTACAGGCGATGGGCACCATTGCCAGCGGCGAAAGCGACCTGACCCAGCGCCTGGATACCCATGGCAAGGATGAAGTCACCTACCTGGGCGAGCACTTCAACCGCTTCAACGGCAAGTTGCAGGGGGTGATTGGCCAATTGCAGGGTGCCGCCCATGCCCTTGCCCAGTCTGCCGGCCAGGTCGGCGACAACGCCGGGCAAGCGCAACTGCGCAGCACCCAGCAATCGCTGCAGATGGACCAGGTGGCCACCGCAGTCAACGAAGTCACCTATGCCGTGCAGGATGTGGCCAAGAACGCCGAACAGGCCGCCAGCGAAATGCGCGCCGCGCAAGCGCAGGTCAGCCATGGCCAGCAGGCGATCCACGGTAGCCTGGCGCAGATCGACCGCCTTTCGCTGACCATCGACGAGGCCGTTCAGGTGATTCGCCAACTGGCCGGGCACAGCACCAAAATCGGCGGTGTACTGGAGGTGATCCGCTCGATTGCCGAGCAGACCAACCTGCTGGCCCTCAACGCTGCCATCGAAGCAGCGCGGGCCGGCGAGCAAGGCCGCGGCTTTGCCGTCGTGGCGGACGAAGTACGCTTGCTGGCGCAACGTTCGGCGCAGTCGACCGCTGAAATCCAGACCATGATCGAGCACCTGCAAGGCCAGTCCGAGGCTGCGGTGAAAGCTATCGATACCTCCAGCGAGGCCTCGCGCCAGACTGTCGCACAGGCCCGCGAAGCCGGTTCCAGCCTGGATGCGATCAGCCAGGTGCTGAACAACCTGACTGCGCTCAACGCCTCGATTGCCAGTGCCACCCTGCAGCAATCGCACGTGGTCGAGGAGATCAACCGGAATGTCACCGACACTGCCGGGCTGTCGCTGGAAACCGCCGAGGCGGCCCGCCAGTCAAGCGCTGCCGGCCTCGCCCTGGGCCAGTTGAGCGAAGAACTGGAACAACTGCTGCGCCAGTTCCGCGTCTGATGCCTACAGCCACTGGATCAGCTCTTGCTGCCTGATCCAGTGGCCTTACGCAGACAGCTACACCTGCCCCGCCCCACAGGCTACAATCGCGCCCTTCCCCTGCCCCAAGGATCGCCGATGTCCGGCCTGGAACTCTTCGCCGCCGCCCTCGGCGTCATCGCCGTATGGCTCACGGTCAAGCAGAACCCCTGGTGCTGGCCGATCGGGCTGGTGATGGTGGTGCTGTACAGCTGGGTCTTCTATGAAGTGAAACTGTACTCGGACATGCTCCTGCAACTGATCTACGCCGTGTTGCAGCTGTATGGCTGGTGGCAGTGGACTCGCCCTGGCCACCGCGAAGACGCCCGCCAGGTCTCGCGCCTGCAGACCACACCGATGCTGACCGGGCTGGGCCTGGGCCTGCTGGCCAGCCTGGCACTGGGCGCAGCGATGGCGCACTGGACCGATGCCGCGCAGCCCTGGCTCGACGCAGCGCTGACCGGCTTCAGCCTGGTGGCACAGTTGTGGATGGCGCAGAAGCGCCTGCAGTGCTGGACTTTGTGGATCGTACTGGACGTGATCTTCGTCGGCCTGTTCCTGTACAAAGGCCTGTACCTGACTGCCGCGCTGTATGCACTGTTCACGCTGATCGCCGCACGTGGCTGGTTCGAGTGGCGGCGCGACCCTGCCCTGGTGCAGGCATGAAGGTACTGGTGCTGTGCGGTCCGGAGTCCAGTGGCAAGAGCTGGCTCAGTGGCGAAATCCAGGCACACTTCGGCGGCGAACTGGTGGGCGAGTATGTCCGCCACTTCATTGACGAGCAGGGCCGGGATACATGCTTCGCCGACATCCCGGCCATTGCCCGTGGGCAGCTGGCCTGGGAAGACAGCGCGCGGGCCCGCCAGCCTGATCTGTTGATCCTCGATACCCACCTGCTGAGCAACATGCTCTGGAGCAAGGCTCTGTTCGGCGATTGCCCGCCTGATATCGAACAGGCGCTGTTGGCGCGGCGCTACGACCTGCACCTGCTGCTAGACCCGGCCGGGGCCGACTGGGTCGCCGATGGTCAGCGTTGCCAGCCGGACCTGCACGAGCGTCAGGCCTTTTTTGCAGACAGCCTGGACTGGCTGCAACGCCACCAGCAACCGGTGCAAATCATCGGCGGCAGCTGGCCGCAACGCAGCGCTGCGGTTTTAGCTGCAGTCCAGCGCCTGCTTGATGGCAAATCGCCGGCCTGTGCTACCGAGTGTTAACCCCCTGACACACCGAACTGGGTCCAAGTCCCTGTGTTTACGTGCCCTGCGGCGCAAACAGCGGTGCTGTCACGTTGGTGATACAGCTTCGACCAAACGCCGTTCAGGTATGGCCAGAGCCGATGCGTCGCTTGTTTGCCCGGGAAACTGTGTCAGTGCTGAAACAGCTGCTGCGATGCGTAAACAGCATGTGGCCGTAGCTGACTGATTCCCAAGCAATTAGTAAAAGCGGCACGGCTCCTGCTCTCCTCCTTCGCAACGCTGATCAGGGCCAGCGATCCGAAGAAGGAATTGCCACCGTGGCGACACTCGATAAAGGCACCTTTCACCTGTTACTGGCAGGTTGCGCACTGGGGGCAAGCCTGGCGCTGCCGGCCCAGGCCGACAATGGGCTGATCGTCATCACCCGCGACGTGCAGACGCGCAATGCAGTGCGAGCACCGCTGATCCCCGACCCGAGCCCAGTCACCGTCAACACCAACCCTTCCGCGCAGATCCTCAGGCAAACCAATGAGCTCAGCGATGGCGACTTCGCCTCGATCAGCAGCGGCGCAGGCATCAGTTCGCTGATCACCCAGCAGACCACCAACCTGGGCGGCAACATCAGCACCCAGAACCAACTGCCGAATCTGGCCGGCGGGCGTTCCACAGGCTCGGGCAGCGGCATCGCCAACATGGTCAACTCCAACGTGCAGCAAGGCCTCGGCGTACTGAAAAGCATCGGCGGGGGCCAATGACATGAAGCGCTCATTGCTGATGCTGGCCACGCTCCTCACAGCCCCTGCGTTCGCCCAGTCCCCCATTGTCAACAACGCCAGCATCGACAGCTCCGGCGCCCAGTACCAGGGCAACATGGCGGTCAACCAGGCTGCGGGTGATTTTTCCCAGCAAGCCAACGCCCGCGCCCTTGCCAATGGCCACGGCGCCAGCGCCACCACGCAGATCCGCCAGCGCCTGCACACCACGGTAGACGCCAACATGGACGCCACTGCCAGCATTCAAGGCAACGCCTTTACCAATGGCAACGGTGTTCTGGGGGTAAACCAGAGCAGCGGCGCCAGCAACCAGCAAGCCAATGCGCTGCGCATCAGCATCAGTGACCAGCCGCAAAGCATCGACGACAGCGTCCTCATGCAACAGAACGTGGCGCTGCTCAACAACTCCGATCCAGCTGACCCGAACCTTGGCAGTCGCCAGGTCACTACCGGTAACCAGGCATTCACCGGCAGCCGTGGGGTCATTCAGTTGAATCAGAGCGCCGGGGTAGGAAATCGAACGGCCAACACCCTGAGCGTCCGGGTCGTGGACTGACCCAAACAGGTAAGAACAACACTTAACCTAAAATAAGTACGGAGAATCACCATGAAACCTTCGATGGCAATCAAGCCTCTGGTTTTCGCAATTGCTGCGATCATGGCTGTAGCTGTACAAGCTGATGATCGGCGTGGCAACGGGCATGGCAATGGCAACAACAACCAGCCCCGCACGACTATCATCCCTATTAGCGCAACTGCCAATGCAATCGACCGCCAAAGCAGTACAGGCAACACGATTCACAATGAAGGCACCATCAACGAAGCCGAAATGAGCAGCTCCGGCTCCGGCGCCAGCGGCAACGTCGGCGTCAACGTTGCGGCCGGTAACGGCAACCAACAGGATAACGCCGCGGCCATCGCCAACGCTGCTTCTGATTCCAGCCTGGACAACAGCTTCGTGTTCGGCACCGCCACCGCAACTGCCGACGTCAAGCAATACAGCAACAACAACAAGGTCAACAACTGGTCGACCCAGAGCTCCGCGGTGATGTCCGGTTCGGCATCTGGCACCAGCGGCAACGTCGGTATCAACATTGCCGGCGGCGACCTCAACCAACAGAAAAACACCATGGCGATCGCCAATACCAACTCGCCTATCGGTAACTCGGTCGCCACTGCCCGCGCCGATCAAAACGGCCCAGGGCTAACCGTCAACAACCGTGCAGATCGCAGCTACACCGTCGAAACGCTGAGCTTCACCACCTCCTCCAGCGGCTCCTCGTCACGCGAAGGCACCTTCAATTCGACCGACGACCGGAGTTCCTCGTCGAGCCTCAACCTGAGCGGCTCCAACGCCGCCGCGTCGAGCGGCTCGCACAGCTCCAGCGCCAGCGGATCGAACAGCTGGTCAGCCAGCGGCTCGGGCAGCGCCAACGCCAGTGGCTCCAACAATGCCAATGTCAATGGCTCGGCCAGCGGCAACGCCAACAGCAGCAGCTCGGCTTCGCTGAGCGCAACGCTTGCCGCCGCAGCCGACGCAGCGCGTTCGGTGACCTTCACCAACGGCGACCGTGAACGCACCCGCAGCGAAACCGCCAGCGGCTCGCTCAACGCCTCGCTGGACGCTTCGGTCGATACCTCGCACCAGACCAGCTACGATTCTTCGTTCGAAAAATCCTTCGGCTCTTCGTATGACAAGTCGCGTGACTACTCCTACGACAAAGCGCGCGATTCTTCCTACGATAAATCCCGCGAGTCTTCCTACGAGAACGCTTCTGCTTCTGCCTATGAAAAATCAGTCGAGGCGGCTTCCGAGTCTTCCAACGACATTTCCAAAAGCTACAGCGAAGCCAACTCGTATGACCTGAGCAACACTGTTTCCTTCCAGGTCCTGACTCCTACCGGCTGGGCCAACCCTGTGACCAACACCGCTACCCTGAGCGGTTCGGTCAACGGCGGCAGCGGTAACCTGGGCGTCAACGTCGCATCCGGTGTCGGCAACCAGCAAAGCAACTCGCTGGCAATCTCCAACACCTCGTTCTGAGTGTTGCCTCGAAGGCCCCCTGCCAAGGGGGCCTTTCTCACCCGAAGCAGAAGGCCCGATCATGCGCATTATCGCCCTGGCGTGTTTGCTTTGCCTGGCCAGCCTGAGTGAAGCGGCGCAAATGCCACTTTCCGTGCTGCCCAATGGTGCGGTGGTGTACAAACCCATTCAAAGTGTTCGCGAGCGCAAGTTCGCTGACCTGGTGCAGCAGAAGACCGACTTCAGCTGCGGCGCAGCAGCGTTGGCAACCATTCTGCGCCAGGCCTATTGGCTGGACGTCAACGAAGAACAGATCATCGAGGGCATGCTTGCCCACGCCGATCAGGACATCGTCCGCGTGCAAGGCTTCTCGATGCTGGACATGAAGCGCTATGTGGAAAGCCTGGGCATGCGCGCTCGCGGCTACCGCGTCACCACCGACACCCTCAACAGCATCCGTATCCCGGTCGTGGTGCTGATGGATATCCGCGGTTACAAGCACTTCGTAGTGATGCAGAAGGTCGACAAGGGCTTCGTCTATATCGGCGACCCGGTCCTGGGCCACAAACGCTACAAGACCGAAGATTTCATCAAGGGCTGGAACGGCATCATCTTCGCCATCATTGGCCAGGGCTACGACAAGAGCAATGCCCTGCTCGACCCACCCCAACCTTTGACCGCCAAGAGCCGCGTCAACGGCTTCACCCCGCTGCAAGACGCCGAGTTGATGGACTTCGGCTTTATCCAGAGCGACTTCTTCTAACACTAACAACAGGGGCAGCAAGCTCCGGGAGCACGCGATGAAGATTCCACTGTGGCTGGCACTGACCTGCCTCGCCGCCAGCCTGCCAAGCCATGCCCAGGTACTGCAACCGATCGAACTCAAGGACCAGGAACTGGCCAACTTGCGCGGCCGCTACGTGCTGCCGGGGCGCATTGTCAGCTTTGGCCTGGTCATGAGCAGCACCTGGGAGAACGCCAAAGGCGAGGTGATCGGCGCACGCTCGTCGATGCAGATCCAGCAATCCACCATCAAGCCGCAGTTCTATGTGTCCTTGATCGACGAAAAAGGCACCGGCACAGCTTCGACGCAAGCCCCTGGCACTGGCACCGTGACGGGCGGCAACGGACTCAACAGCACCACCGGGGTCACTCAGGTAGTGCGTGCCGCTGGCGATCACAACACTGCCTACAACGATGTCGATATCAATGTCAGCCGCGGCAACCAGGCTCCTGCCAGCGAACCCCAAGGCCAGGTATTAGCGGCCGGCACGCAGTTGGTCGGCGCCAACGGTGCAGGCTCGTTGAGCGTTTCTTCAAGCGGTTCCGGCATTCAGTTGAACATCGCCGCAGGCAACAACCAGGGCAGTACAGTGCAACGCCTGGCCCAAGGTGGACTGATGCAAAACACCACGTTGCTCGGCGCTGGCAACCAGGTTCGCAACATCACCTCGCTCAATGTCGTGCTGCGTGACAACGTCGCCGGCGCGGGCGCCATGAACGGTAATCTGGACCAGCTCAAAGGCATTCGCACTCTAGGATTCTGATCTACGCTCTGTCTCATCACATGTAGTCAGAAGGGACGGCTAACCCATGCATCGATTGACCACGATCAGAGCTATCGTTTGTCTGAGTAGCCTGACTCCGGCGACATTGCTTTACGCCGCTGCCGACCCTCAGGTCGAAGCGCTCAAACAAGAACTGATCGAACTCAAACAGCGCTACGAGGCGCAGCAGAATGCGCTGATGGTGCTTGAGCAACGAGTGCGTCAGGTTGAAGCCGCGCCCCCGGCCGCGCCACCGCCCAAGCGCCTGACCCGTTCCCCTGCCGAATCGGTCAAGGGTGGCCAGAGCGTGGCCGCCGGCGCGCCAGGTGCATCCGGTAGCTCGTACGGGCAGTCTCTGCAGGACGACTCGGCGCCGGCGCAGAGCGTTTCCAACCTGTATGACGAGGCCAGCGGCTTCTTTGGCCGCGGCAAGTTCAGCGTCGAAACCGGCATCACCTACACCCACTACGACACCCGCGCACTGACCCTCAATGGTTTCCTCGCGCTGGACTCGATCTTCCTCGGCAACATCAACCTGGACCGGATCAAGGCCGACAACTGGACCCTCGACCTGACGGCGCGCTACAACCTCGATCAGCGCTGGCAGTTCGATATAAACGTGCCAGTGGTGTACCGCGAGTCGACCTACTCCTCAGGCGGCGCTGGCGGAGCCGGCCCCGTCACCTCGGATGCCACCGTGACGCGCGACCCGACCATAGGTGATGTCAACGTCGGCGTTGCCTACAAATTCCTCGATGAATCGGAAGATTGGCCGGACGCGGTATTCACCCTGCGAGTCAAAGCCCCGACCGGCAAGGATCCGTACGGCATCAAGCTGGTCAACGACCCCACCAACGACAACCTGTCGGTGCCCGAAAGCCTGCCGACCGGCAACGGCGTATGGGCGATCACGCCGGGCATCTCGCTGGTCAAGACCTTCGACCCGGCGGTGCTGTTCGGTAGCTTGTCTTACACCTACAACATGGAAGACTCGTTCAGCGACATCAGTGCCCAGGCCAACAGCAAGGTGCCGGGCGACGTCAAACTGGGCAACTCGTGGCAGATCGGTGCCGGTATCGCCTTTGCCCTGAACGAGAAGATGAGTATGTCCTTCTCGGTGTCGGACCAGTTTGCCAGCAAGAGCAAGATCAAGCCTGACGGTGGCGACTGGCAGTCGATCAGCAACAGCGACTACAACGCTGCCAACTTCAACATCGGCATGACCCTGGCTGCGACCGACAACCTGACCATCGTGCCAAACCTGTCGATCGGCCTGACCGACGACTCGCCAGACTTTTCCTTCAGCTTGAAATTCCCTTACTACTTCTGATCCGGCAAGCACACGCGGGCGCTTCGGCGACCCGCGTTTTGGTTACTTGCCTTGTCCAATCCGGCCTCGCCGAGCTACGCCTGTTATCATCCAACAGATTTGTGTGACTGTTTGATGGCAGGAAGGACGCTTTGGTGAAAATTATACTCGGCCACCCCCGCGCACGGTTGTGGGCGCTGACCGTACTGGTCTTGCTGATCCCCTTGGGCGTGCGCGCTTTGTTGGGCTGGTCCAACCCATTTGGTTACTTATCCGATCTGGCCATTGGCAGCCTGCTGGTGCTGGCTCTGCACCGCTGCGCCTGGTGGCTGGTGATGCCCGTATTGATCGCCTGGGCAGCGCTGCTGGTGGCCTCGGCGGAGCTGGTCAGCGCGGTAGGCAGGCTGCCGGCCAGCGCCGACCTGAATTATCTGTTCGACCCCCAATTCATGGAAAACTCCACCGGTGGCGCCCTCGCCCACGCCTGGCTGCCCTGGGTGTTGCTGGCAGCCGTAGTGGCCTGGCTGGCGAGCATCTGGCTGACGCGCGGCGCCGTGCCGCAGGCATTGCCGCGCAAAGCCTGGGCGCTGCCAGTACTGTTGCTTGGCACGCACTGGGCCGGCCAGCACCTGCTACCGTCCGACGCTGACCAGTGGCGTCAATTCAACCTGCCCCATCAGTTGCTTTCGGCAGGCGTGGGTGATCTGCAGCGCAAGGCGAACAAGCACTTTGGCGACAATCTGCCGGTCCCGGTGCTGGAAAGCGCCGGTCTGACCCAGTCCGACCTCAACGCGCCGCGGCTGCTCGACGGCCCTGGCAGCGCCCGCAACGTCCTGGTGATTACCCTGGAGGGCATTCCCGGCGCTTACGTGCGCGCCAACCGCAAGGCCTTGCACAGCCGTTTTGACGAGGAGCTGATGCCCAACCTCAGCCGCTGGGCCGAGCGTGGCATGAACACTCCGGATTACGTTCTGCACACCCACCAGACCATCCGCGGGCTATATGCGATGCTCTGCGGCGACTATGACAAGCTCGCCAACGGCACCCCCAAGGGTGTCGAACTGCTGACCCAGGAGCAACGCAACCAGGCCTGCCTGCCCGCGCAGTTGCGTCAAGCGGGTTTCAGCACGCATTTTCTGCAGGGCGCCGGACTGCGCTTCATGGCCAAGGACCGGGTCATGCCGCACATTGGCTTCGAAGATGTGCATGGGCTGGAGTGGTTCAGCAACGCCAACTATCTGGAGTTCCCCTGGGGCAAGGACGACCGCGCGTTTTTCGAAGGCGCTCACACCTACCTGAACCAACTGCGCAAACAGAACAAGCCGTGGATGCTCAACCTGCTTACGGTAGGCACTCATCAGCCCTACTCAGCACCTGAGGACTACCTGCAGCGCTTCGACAGCCCGAAGCAGGCGGCAGTGGCATATCTGGACGATGCGCTGGGCGCGTTTCTCGATACGCTGGAGCGCGAGGGCGTACTCAAGGACACGCTGGTCGTGATTACCTCGGATGAATCCCATGGCATCGACGGTGTGCGCCTGGCTTCCTCCTGGGGCTTCAACCTGACCCTGGCGCCGGAACAGGCCAGCCTGCCACAGATAAAGAACGGCACCTATGGGCATGTCGACCTGACCACGTCGATTCTCGATTACTTCGAATTGCCGATCCCGGCGGCGCTGGGCGGCCGCTCGTTGTTCCGCGAGTACGATAGCGGTCGCGAGATGATCTCGTTCACCAACGGCATGCTGCGCTACCACAACGGCCAAGGCACCTATACCGAGTGTGACTTCCAGCAGCGCTGCCGCAATTACGCCAGCACTGGGTTCATTGCCGACACGGCCAAATACCTCGGCCCGAGCAGCGACGACGTCGGCCAGCAATTGGCCGATCTGGCCACCACCCTTGACCGCTCGCTGCTGCAAAGCCCGCTGAACCTGCGCTACCAGTTTGGCGGTACCAACCGCATCGCCTTGGGCAAACACGCCGACAATGACTGGACAGACAACCTCATCGGCGCGCAGTACCTGGAAATGCCCGAAGGTTCGCGCACGCGCATTCGCCTGGAGGTTCGCGCATTGGACCCGGCCCATGTCGCGCACTTGCAGCTCAAGGCCAAGGAGTTCGAACAGGACGTGCAAGTCGGCCTGCCGGAACAAATGGTCGCGACCGCCGACGAGCCCATGGTTCTGGAGTTCGATTTCGATAACCCGAGTGTACGCAAGGCCTTCTCGTTCCACCTGCTGGGCTACGGCGAAGGCGAGATCGAAATCAGCGACTTCAGTGTGATCACCGCCATGCCTGGCGAAGAAGACAACCTCGACGAGCTGGACGGGCACGTCGCCCAGTCCAGCTGACGCTACTGCAACGCTATTGTGCAGCCGCCAGGGAACTCGGCAAAGCGGCGCTGCCTCTACTTGAAAGACGCACTGGTGAAGTTCACCCGAGCGTCTTTACTTGAATAAAAACAATAGCGTCACAGAGGGATGTGCCCCATGAAGATTGTGGTCACCAGTATTCTTGTCGACGATCAGGCCAAGGCTTTGGCTTTCTATCATTACGTATTGGGTTTTGCCCCCAAAGAAGATGTACCCATGGGTCGGCATCGCTGGCTGACCCTGACCTCGCCTGACGTTCCCAACGGCGTCGAATTGCTCCTCGAGCCTGACGACCACCCGGCGGCAAAAGCCTACAAAATCGCCATGCGCCAGGACCAGATCCCCGCCACCTCATTTGCGGTCAAGGATATCCAGGCTGAGTACACCCGCCTCTGCGCAGCCGGTGTCGCCTTCACCAAACCACCTACCGACCTCGGCGCGGTCACCGTCGCCGTGTTCGATGACACCTGCGGCAACCTGATCCAGATCGCTCAGCGCCACTGAGCACCAGCGTCGTCAACGCAAGGAATGACCCATGCGCTACGAATTCAACGAAGTGCTCAACGATCAGATTGATTATTTTTTGCTTGGCGACATCCAGCTGCTCGCCCGTTTCAAGGAAGAAAACGGCCTGCCCGACGACCTTGCCTATGAATTCACCCACACTGACAGCGGGGATCGGGCAGTGCTGGAAGGCGTGGTGCTGCCTCTGGCCGGCATCGAAAACCTGCCTTATACCGTTATCTTCAGCCTTGATGAAGTCAGCGCCGCCCTGCTCCAGCCAGGTAGCCAGCTCAAACACCGCCGAGAGGGTTATTGGTTACGGGTGGAAAATCGTGCGGTGATGCTGTTCACCTGGCGGATTCTGCAGCATTTCACCAACAAGACCATGGGCGATCTACTGGCGCGCTATCAAATGCGCAACCGGCCGATCATCGAGCTGGAAAACGGCTGGTACCAGGTTGAGGTACTGGCCGGTGCCGTGCTGCGCGATGGCCTGTATGAGCCCACGTTCGAGTTCATCTTCGAATCTGCTGCGCGGCGCATTGACCGTGCGCCAGTCGACACTGCTTACGCCTTCACGTTACGCGCTGACATAGCCTGAACCGAGGCCCGACGGGAGCCGGCCGAGGCCGCTCCCGCAGGCAGTCCCAGTGCGTCAGGTAATGTCCCGATCCTTGGTTTCGGGCAGGAACAGGATCCCCAACACCGCCGTCATCAGCGCAATGATGATCGGGTACCACAGCCCATAGTAGATATCGCCCGTGGCCGCGACCATGGCGAACGCCACGGTCGGCAGAAAACCACCGAACCAGCCGTTGCCGATGTGATACGGCAGCGACATCGAGGTGTAGCGGATGCGCGCCGGGAACAGCTCGACCAGCCAGGCGGCAATCGGCCCGTAAACCATGGTCACGTAGATCACCAGAATCGTCAGCAGCAACAGCACCATGGGATAGTTGATCTTGTTCGGGTCGGCTTTTTCCGGGTAGCCGGCTTCTTTCAAGGCTGCGCCGAGAGTGGCGGTGAACGCGTCATTGCGGAGTTTGAACTCTGCACTGGCCAGGCTGCTGCCATCAAAACTGGGCACCTGCCGCTCGCCAATCTGGATCTGGGTCAGGCTGCCAGGTTCGGCGTGCTGGTTCTGGTAGGGAATCGCACGCTTGGCCAGCAAGCTCTTGGCCACGTCGCAAGAGCTGGTGAATTTGGCTTTGCCCACCGGATCGAACTGGAACGAACACTGCTCAGGATCGGCAATCACCACCACAGGGTTCTGCGCCTGGGCGACAAACACGTCCGGATTACCGTATTGAGTCAGGGCCTTGAAGATCGGAAAGTAGGTGAACGCCGCAATGATGCAACCGGCCATGATGATTTTCTTACGGCCGATGCGGTCGGACAGGCTACCGAAGATGATGAAAAACGGGGTGCCGATCAACAACGAGCCAGCAATCAGCAGATTGGCCGTCTGCGGGTCGATCTTCAGGGTCTGCAGCAGGAAGAACAGCGCGTAGAACTGCCCGGTGTACCACACCACCGCCTGCCCCGCAGTGCCGCCAAGCAGCGACATGATCACCACCTTCAGATTATCCCAGCGGGCGAACGATTCGGTCAGCGGTGCTTTGGACTGCTTGCCTTCAGCCTTCATCTTGAGGAATACCGGCGACTCGTTGAGCTGCAGGCGGATGTACACCGAGACAGCCAGCAGCACGATCGACAGCAGAAACGGTATACGCCAACCCCATGCTTCGAACGCCTCGGTACCCAGCGCCGTACGACAGGCAAGGATCACCAGCAGCGAGAGAAACAGGCCCATGGTCGCGGTGGTCTGGATCCAGGCGGTAAAGAAACCCCGCTTGCCCTTGGGTGCGTGCTCAGCAACGTATGTCGCGGCGCCGCCGTACTCACCGCCCAGCGCAAGGCCTTGCAACAGCCGCAAGGTAATCAGAATGACCGGGGCTGCTACACCGATGGTCGCGTAACTGGGCAACAGCCCGACCACTGCGGTAGACACCCCCATGATCACAATGGTGATCAGGAACGTGTGCTTGCGCCCGATCATGTCGCCGAGGCGGCCGAACACGATTGCGCCAAACGGGCGCACGGCAAAGCCTGCAGCAAAGGCCAGCAGCGCGAAGATGAACGACGTGGTTTCGTTGACACCGGCGAAGAAGTGCTTGGCGATGATCGCCGCCAGCGAACCGTAAAGATAGAAGTCGTACCACTCGAAGACTGTGCCCAGGGACGACGCAAAGATGACCTTGCGCTCCTCCTTGGTAATGCTGTGCTTGGGCGCGCTGCCCGTCGATGTGCTGTTGATCGCCGCCATGGGTTGCCTCCGTCGTGCATGAGTAGGCCGGAGTACTACACAGTCGAGCACCGCACCCTGGCCCTTGGGCTTTTCTTGGATCACGGTTGCGCGAAGCACGACGAAGCAGACCGCCTCGGATCGCAGCAAGGTAAGTTCAAGCATAATCGCCTTTGCCGGGATCGCCAGCCGGCTACAGACGTCGCGCCTTAACAGCGTTATATACCGCCAGGGCCGATCTGCCGTAGGGTTCGATGGCGCTCCAATTCGACAGGAGTGCGACCATGAGCAACCCCCCGTTTCATCACGCGCAAATCGTCCGTAGCCTGCCCGCCTGGAGCAAGGAGCTGCACCCTGACCATGTCAAACAGGTGCTCACCCGCGCACGCAAGGACTATCTGGATTCCACGGGCGTACCTTACCCGTGGTACGCCAAGGCCCTGCCCATCGAGCAGGATGCCATTCGCCGGGCAGTTGCTGAGCGCGACCGCAGCCAGCAGATGCTGAAAGCGTTGCTGAGTCAGCTCAAGGGCATCAGTACCTTCTGCCGCCCGCTACTGCAAGAGCGGCTTGCGCTCAGCACTTCGGTTGACCAGGCACAGTATGTCTATCAAGCCACGCAGGTCGAGCAACCGACCGTCCCGCCGGGTGGGCCGAGCGTGCCAACCACGCCGTTGCCGGTGATTGCCAAAGGTCAACCACAACTGCGCAGTTTGCTTGAAGCCGCCCTGCACAACTTTGAAGGGCCTGAAGACACCACGCGCCTGAGCCGGCTGCAGAGCAGCGCAGAGCAGATCACTGGCCTGCCGGAACTGAGCCTTGCCGACTTCATCGGGCACTGCCGGGCGCTGGATCTGGGCCAGAAGTTTCAAGATCACTTGAGCAGTGTCTATGACGGCACGCAGGCCAGCCAGATCCGCGATGCCGCGATCAAGGCGCGCCGCGACGAGTTTCGACTGCAGGCACGCATTGCCTCGCTCAAAGGCCTGCTGAGCAGTCAGAACGCCGCCGCAGCGCACGCGCTGAGTGCTGACAACGCCAGCGCCGACCAAGCACTGCAATGCTCGCAGATCCTGCTGCTGGGCGTACCGATCCACGAAGTCATGTTCATCTCTCGGGCGGGAAGTGCCGAGGGCGGCCCGGCCATACTGTACATCCCCGGGACAACAGACCAGATCAGGGAATATGCATCGATCGCAGACAGTTTCACTGCCTTCAAGCAGGCACTGCTCGACCCGCAGGTGCGCAAGCGTTTGCTCGCTTTTGTCCCTCAGAGCCAGCAATCGCAGCTAAAGGTCAAACTCATGCGGGCACTGTACGAGAACAGCGAGGACCACGACGGGCAGGCGCTGGTCCCACGGCGATCGGTTCATCTGGATATCGTCTTCACGCCGTTGCCCAGCCAACCCTGGTCAACCCTCGAAGCGAGGCACGTGGCCAGGCTCAAGAGCGATGCGCGCAGCATTGCCGTGCCCACTGCCGACATCGACGCCAACGTGCGCGAGAAACAACTGCTCCACTGGTTGGACATGGGCATGACGATACTTAACGTAGCCGCCTTCTTCATCCCGGTGCTAAACCCGCTCATGCTTACGCTGGGCGCAGCGCAGATCATGGGCAGTGTTTTCCAGGGCATCAGTGCCTGGGAAGACGGCGACAACGCCGAGGCCATCGCGCAGCTGGAATCGATCCTGCTCAATATTGCGGTCGTCGGCGCAATCGGCGGCGGTGGCGCTGTCCTCAAGGCCTCCGGCTTTATCGACGCAATGCAGAGTATCCGCGTGGGCGATGAAGAACGACTCTGGCATGCAAGCCTGTCCGGCTACGCCAGCGACATCCAGATATCTGCCTTGCAGGCACCCGATCAAGCGGGACTGTATCACCTCGACGGGCAGACCTACGTACGCATCGATCAAGCACTTTATCAAACGGAGCAAGCTGCGGACGATGCCTGGCGGGTACTGCATCCGCAGAATCGCCAGGCGTATTCACCGGCGCTCGAGCGTAGCGCCGGCGGAGCCTGGCGGCTGGCCCACGAATCGCCACTGGAGTGGGATCGCCCGACGTTGCTGCGCCGGCTTGGCCGCTTGGCTGAATCATTGAGTGCGTCCGACCTCGACAGCGCCTGGCGCAGCACGGGGCTTGACGACGGCGTGCTGCAACGCGTGCATGTGGCAGGCGAGAAGATGCCGTCACTGCTCGAAGATGCCCTGGCCCGCCTTGAAGCCGATCGACAAGTCAGCGAGATCATTGATAGCGTACGCTACGCCCGCCCTCTGGCGGCCTCTTACAACTTCGCCCTGCCCGAGCTGGTGCAGCTACCGCGCTGGCCGCAGGATCATGTCATTCAGGTCTTCGAAGGCAGCGAACGCTGGGGTGCGTCGACCTTCTACAGAGCTCAGGCGCAAGCCTTGGGTGAAGTGGTGATCCAGATCAGCCGCAGTGAACTGGAAAACGGCGAGCTGGCCGAGGTCGTTCTGTCGCAGATGGAAGATGCCAGCGTCCTGAGTGACGCCAGCGTGACCGAAACAGAGCGCGCGCAAGCCTTGCAGAACCAGTTGGCCGACAACCTCGAAGCCAGCCGTCAGGACGTGTTCGACAAACTTTACCCCGGTTCTCAGGCACCAGCCACGACCGCGGTCACGCGCCTGCGCGGACAATTTGCCGGCCTGCCCCGAGTGGCTGCAGAAGAAATCGAAGCACACGCCAGCAGCGTCGAACGCCAGCAGATGAATGCTCAATCGGGGCGTATTCCGCTGCGTGTGCTTGAGGAGGCACGCCTGATGCAGGCACGCGCGCGCCTCGATCGGGCGATTCTTGGCCTGTATCGCCCGTTTCTCGCCAACACCGACACCAGCCTGTTGATCGAGGGTCTGCAAGCCCGCCAACCTGAACTGCGTGGCATGCAGCTGTTCAGCGCGGCAGCAGCTGACCGTGCCCAGGCTGCCAAGCTGATCGGGCAACAGCCGCTACCCTCGAGCGTGCGTTCACCACTGCGCCTGGCAGACGGGCGGATCGGCTATCCCCTCAGTGGTCGCGGTGTACCACGACCGCGCGGAACCACTCCAGCACGACGACTGCAAGCCCTATACCCAGAGCTGGACAGCAGCCAAATCAACCAGTTACAAGCCGAACTGGCCCAGGGCGACAACCTCGCAGCAGCCATTCAGCAGCTGCAAACCGAGCAGCGGACCCTGCACCATGAACTGGCACGATGGACCAATGCCGCAGCGGACATCCTTGAGCGTGACGAGCGCCAGCACTGCGCCGAGGTGTTGAAACGTTCCTGGCGCCGTGAAGGTGGTGCCGAGCGCGGCACGTTGACACTTGAACACATTCGCTTGGCCGAGCTGCCGGTACTGACCGCGCGTTTCCCGCACATTCGCTCGTTGAAAATCGACGGTCTGCAGTTGCAACGACTTCACGCCGATTTCTTTGCAAACTTCCCGAAGCTGGAAAAACTGACCTTGATTAGCCATCCGCAACTGCCCGGCGAAGCGATTTTTACCGCGCTGCGTGGGGCTCCGGATCTGATCCAGCTGAAGATTTCCGGCTGCGCCCTGAGTGAACTTTCTACCACTGCACATCAAGTTCTGGGGGCCATGCGTCGCCTGCGCATTCTCGATCTGGGTTATAACCAGCTCACTCTGGATCATGCCCAGATGACCTTTCTGGCCACCCTGCGGCTCGACGCACTGAGACTGAGCAACAACCGCATCGTCCTCGATCAGGCATTGGCCGAGGCCTTCCAGAACCTGATCAACCTGCAGGCCCTGCATCTGGACTTCAACCCGCTGGGTGTGCCGCCTGACTTGAGCTACATGGCACGTTTGAATCAATTGTCGCTGGGCCACTGTCAGTTGCAGGCCTGGCCACCGGGCTTGACCACCCTCATGAGCCAGCCACAGTACCAGCTGCGCCAGCTGGAACTGTCATTCAATCGGATCCACACCGTACCGGACCTCGCGGCGGTGATGCGCACGCCGTACGCTCGAGACCTGGGTGCGGGCTTGCCGGGGCGAATCTGGCGTTTCAACTATAACAACCTGGAGGCAGAGACACGCTTGCGCTTGCTGAACATCGGTGTCAACGCCTACGAGCACGAGGCAGAGGTGGCGCAGTGGCAAATGTTCTGGCGAGGCAATGCCACGCCGGCACAGGAGCAACTCTGGATCTCACTCTTCGATCATGGCGAGAACACTGAACTGTCCGGGGTGCTGGAACGACTGGTGCAGTCTGCCGAAGCGCGTCGTCAGCCTGAGGCGCTGGCCAAGCGCGTCTGGGCATTGCTCGAGCAAGCTGCGGCAGACAGCGCGCTGCGTCAATCGCTCGACGAGGTCGCCCAGGCGTTCCCGCCAACGTGTGGGGATGCCGGCACGGATGGCTTCAGTGCACTGGAAATCGAAGTACTCACTCACCTTGCCAGCCGCAGTGAAAGCCCTCTGGCAACTCAGTTGCAGCTCTACCGCAAGTTGTTCAGGCGTGCTCAGGTCGACGCGCTGGCCGACCGCATCGCGCTGCGTCGCACCTTGCGCAAGGCCGCGCTGCAAGAAGCCGACCTCACCGGTGACGAGGTCAACCTGCCAGCGCTGGACCCGCTCGACGACGTCAACGCCGCACCGGACTTGGAGCTGCATGCAGGGCTGATCGACGACATCGAGATTCGCCTGGCCTTGCGTCAGCAACTGGCGCCCGTTCTCGACTATCCGGAACCGAGCAGCGGCATGCTGTACGAACAGATAGCGATGCTCAACGCGCAAATCCGCAGCAACGTAGCCAACGAAGTCCGCCGCCTTGATCTGGACACTCAGGCCCGGCACAGCTGGTTGCTGGAGCAACCAGCGTGGGAACATAGCGTGCGCCGGCAAAACGCTGATCAGTTCCTGGCGTTGACCGACTACTGGCGTGCCGGGCTCGACTACATCGACTACTGCCTGGACGAAAGCAACGAGCCGGTCACCCAGCTCTCGGCATCGGTCATCAATACATTGCAGACGGCGCTGGGCCTACCCTTGCTGGACACAAGCGGCAATCTGCTGAGGATCCCGCTGAACTCGGCTCAGTATCAAACCGCGATCGATGCACTGCTACTGGAGCAGAAAGCCGTTGAGCAAGGCTTGTTCGAGAGCATTACCCGGAGCCTGGAAAGCACCACCGCCTGACGCTGCTAACTGCCGCGCAGGTCTTCGAAGAAGGCCTGCCGGCCATCTACCTGGGTAGCCGCCCGCGGCAGTTTTGCGGTTTCGCTGCGGGCCGCTTCGACATGCCAATAGCAGTGTCTGACCGCTCGGGTCATGGCGACATAGGCAAGCCGCTGCACCTCGTCCTTCTGCGCCGTGTCAAATGCCTGCGCATCACCGGCGCGGCCTAGCCCAGCCAGACGATAGACCTGATTCTTGTATGGAGAGCTGGTCAGGTACTGACAGTCCCCGAGCATGAATACCGTATCGGCCTGCAGCCCCTTGGCGCTGTGGTAGGTCAGCTGACGCAGTCGACGTTGCGCTGCCGGCACACTCGCATCCATCGCGCATACTTCTTTTATATGCTCTGAAATCAGAAGCTTATCGCTGCTTTTTCGAAACAGTATCATCACTGATTCGCCGCGTTTATAGTGCTCGATCACCGTCTGACCAAGCGCAGCCTCATCCCGCTCAAGCACCTTGACCGGCGACAATGGCAGGCTTGCCGCGGGGCCACTGGCCCGGGCTTTCTTACCGGCGATCGCCGCGGTGCCCTTGACCATGTGCTCTGCCGCATCGATCACGTGCTGCTGACTGCGGTAATTGTCGATAAGCATCACCCGCGTGTTCGCCGGCGACGGGAACGTCTTGCTGAATTCGATGAAGTACTTGGGCGAACTGCCTCGCCAGCCGTAGATCGACTGCCAATCATCACCCACACACATCAGTGATGCATGCTGGGCGTTGCGTGCGACATGCATGGCTGGGCCGCGCCGTCGAATCTCCGCGAGGCTGGCTCGCAACCAGCTGACGATCTGTGGCGAGACATCCTGAAACTCGTCAATCATCAGGTGCGCCAACGGGCGCAGCAATGGATCGGGCAACAGCCGCAGATTTTCTGGGTTGTTCTCGCCAAACAAGGCGAACATGCGGTTGTAGCTCATCACCGGTGGAGACTGCGCCAACAGATGTGACTCCAGCGCTTTCCAGAACAACGCCAGCGCCTCGAAAAACACCGCATCGTTATCGCCAGGAGGGAAACTCATGGCGCTCACAGCGGCGCTGACATCCAGGCCGAGGTTCTCGATAAAGCCGGCGGCGCTGACAAATGCATCGAGCAAAGGCGCCGGGGCAAGCTCGCCATTGACCTTGTACTCAAAGCCCGGACCAGCCACCGCATCACCTGCCAAAGTGGCAGCCAAACGCTTGGCGCTCGCGTAGTTATCCAGCCAAATCAGTGGCTTATCGCAGAATGCTTGAAACAGGGTGCGCTTCACCGCCCATTCTGCACGGACGGTAAGCTTGGCCCCGGGACGCTGGTACTGGGCGCTTTCGCTTGGATCAAAGCCAAGTACCACCAGGGCGTCCTGCCCAGCCAGGCGGCCGTGCACGTGAAACTGGCTACCGCGGATCTGCACCGTTTCGCGGCAAGGCTCGATGCCCTTGATCGGCCAGGCGCCCGCGCCGAACCACAGATCCTCAATCACATCACACAGTTCTTCATCCCGCTGAGCAGCCAGTTGGGTCACTTGCGCGCGCTTTTGCACATCCGGGTGATCCGGGTCCAACGGCTTGAGCTGCAAGGCCTCGCGACGCAGAGCTGAGATCAGCTCGGCAAAGCGCGGACTGCCCCCAAGCAGGTCGCTGTAGCAGCTGTTCAGTTGCTGGCGCTGGGCATCATTGAGGCGCAGATCGAATGGGTTGCTATCGGCTTCGCTCAGACCCTCGTTGTCGTTGCCCAGGTTCTCGAATGCGCGGAGCTGGCCAAAGCCCGGCAGGCTGCGCACCAGCGGCAGGATACGCGAATGAAAAGTACGCACCAGCTCACGGGCTGCAGCGGGCGCCAGGCTGATCTGCCAGTGATCGAAGACCTGCTGCAGACGCTTGATGAAATCCAGCCGTGACTCGCGGGTAAAGGTCACCACGGTCATCGCATCCAGCTCGTAGCCCAGGTAGTGGCGCAACAACAAGATGCGCAAGACCAGCGAAGTCGACTTGCCAGCGCCTGCGCCCGCTACCACACAGGTCGACGGTGTGTCGCTGAAGATCAGCTTCCACTGCGCGGCGCTGGGCTGCGCAGCTGCGGGCAGACGCTGGGCAACATCAGCCTTGAAACGCTTTTTCAGTTCAGCAGTGACCGGCAAACGCCAGTCGTCGAACAGGTTGTTGTCTTGCCCGGGGCCTGCGCCGTGCTCTGGACGGGTATCACGAATCACCAGTACCTGCCGGCCGGCTTCATAACCCTCGGCGCGGCCCTGCTCAAAGCCCTCGCGCAAGCCATCGACATGGCCACTGCGCTGCCCGGTGGCGTGGCCGAGAAACCACGAGTCGCGGTGCTGCGCTTGCAGCCGGCTCAAGCCTCGGCCCAACAGTCGTGCGGCCAAACGGCGCAACCAAGGCAACTGGGCAGGTGGAATCAGTTGGGCGGGGCTTTGGGGAAGCTCGTGCGACACGGTCACTCCAGTGCGATCAATACATCGGCTTATGGTGGCTGCAACGCGTAAAAATCGCCAGCAATTGCTTGCACATCAGCCTATTAGCCGATGAATCGCATAATTGACTGCAGCTCTATACATCGGCTAAGGCGATGGTTTTAAGCCGTTATTTACGCTTATATTCGATTCTTTTTAGCTGCATCATGGCGTCCATCCAACGCTATTCAGGGAGCCGACTGTCATGCTGCACCTCAGACCTTTTGCCAGCCTGGGCCACGCCAATCACGGCTGGCTCGATGCTCATCATCATTTTTCATTCGCTGAATACTACGACCCAACGCGCATGCACTGGGGCAACCTGCGGGTCTGGAATGACGATCTGATCGCCGCCGGCAGCGGCTTCCCGCCGCATCCGCATCGGGACATGGAGATCATCACCTACGTCCGTGAAGGGGCGATCAGCCACGAGGACAGCTTGGGTAACAAGGGCCGTACCGAGGCCGGCGATGTGCAGGTCATGAGTGCTGGCAGCGGCATCGTCCACAGTGAGTACAACCTGGAGAAGGTCGACACGCGGATTTTTCAGATCTGGATCATCCCTGAACGTGTTGGCGCAGCACCGGCCTGGGACGTTCGCCCGTTTCCCAAAGGCGAACGCGGTGAAGGCTTTGTGACCCTGGCCAGCGGTCGCAGCGGCGACGAGCAGAGTTTGCAGATCCGTGCCGACGCAAGATTGGTAGCCGCCACCTTAAGGGCCGGTGAAACCGCACGCTACAGCTTCGATGAAGGCCGCCGGGGCTATCTGGTACCCGCCAAAGGCAGTATCGAAGTCAACGGCGTGCGGGTGGAGACGCGTGATGGTCTGGCCATCGAGCAAGAGCCGGTGCTGACCGTGACGGCGCTGGAAGACAGCGAAATCGTGCTGATCGACGTCGCCTGACCTGCATAGCCAAGCGCTTCAGTAGTCGAACCGATCCACCGCCCTGCGCCGCTCGTTGTCATCGCGGCGGTCGTAGGCCGCCGTGGTCTGGATATTGGCATGGTGGGCCAGCTTCTGCGCAATCGACAGATCATGCTCTTCAATGACCCGGGTAATGAACGCCCGGCGAAAATCATGCGGCATGATCTTGACCCCGACCTGCGCGCCGCGCTGGCGAGCGATGTAATAGATCGCATGCTTGGTGATGCGCGCGCGGGTGATGTGGTTGCCGCGGCGGATGCGATTGAACAGGAACTCATCATCGGCTTCGCCGACAGGTAGCTGCTCACGGCGCAAGTCCAGCCACGCCTGGAGTTTTTCGAACGCCCAGGCCGGTGCGTACTTGACCAACTGCCGGTTGCCCTTGCCCACTACCTGCAAACTGCGCTCGGTGAAATCGACCTGCGCCAGGTTGATATCCACCGACTCGGACTTGCGCATGCCGGTGCCGTACAGCAGTGCAATGATCGCAGCGTCCCGCACACCTTGCGGCCGCGAGTCGGCGGCGCAGGCATCCATCAGTTCACGAATCAGGCTGCGCCGCAGATTGCGCCCGGGCGGCAGCCGGCTGCCGGTCGCCGGTTTGACCTCACGCATGCGCAGCAGCTGTTCATGCCCTATCAAGCCCTGGCGCCAGGCTTCGTTCATCACCCCACGCACGGCATTGACGTACAGCGAAGAGGTATTGGGCGCGTAACCGTCTGTGCGCAGCGCCGCGACCAGGGCGATGATGTGCCCAGGCTCAAGCCGGTGCCAGGGCACGTCGGCGATATCACAGTCGATGAAGCCGAGCCGGTCGGCGGCGTCCTGCAGAATGTAGCGCATGGTCAGCTGACTGGAAGGCGCCAGCCGGGCAAGATACTGCAACAGGGGGTTTTGCAGAGAATCGGTCAAAACATGAATCCTATTCCTTGAACTTCAAGCTGCAATCAATGCCATCATCTTGATATGCAACAGGTTTGGCCCTTCGAGCTGCCCTGATGGTACCGGAAACACCACGCCGTTGCTGACCAGCAAGTGCCCGTGTGCACCGACGCTTGCGATGTTATGCGCCGCGCCAGCCCAAAGCGCTAAAGTAACGCTCACCGCCCCTGCCAGCGAGGCCCTATGGCACTGCACCGTCTGACCCGCTCTCACCCTCGCCTGACGATCGCCACCCTTGCCGGGCTGGTTGGCGGCTGGTTGATTCCGGCCCAAACCCTGATCCAGCACCTGCTGGCCGGCTGGAACCTGGGTGTCTGGCTGTATGTGCTGCTGGTGCTGTGGCTCAGCTGGCGGGCCACACCGGCCAAGGTTCGCCAGGTCGCGCAGATCGAAGACGAGAATGCCGGCCTGGTGCTGTTCGCGGTCTGCCTGGCGGCAATTGCCAGCCTGGCTGCAGTGGTACTGCAACTGGCAGCCAGGCAAGACCTGCACGGTAGCGAGTTGACGGTGCACTACCTGTACACCGGGCTGACCGTAGCCGGCTCCTGGCTGCTGATCGGCTGCATCTTCAGCCTGCATTACGCGCGACTGTTCTACACCTCGGCACTGCCAGAACCGCCCCTGCGCTTTGCCGATGGCGAGCGCAACCCGGACTACTGGGACTTCCACTACTTCGCTTTCACCCTCAGCGTGGCCGTCCAGACCTCCGACGTCGGCGTTGCCGACCGCGGCATCCGCCGGGTGGTTCTGGCGCAATCTCTGGTGGGTTTTGTCTTCAATACGGCGATTCTGGGGATCACCATCAATATCGCTGCGGGCTTGTTGGGCTGAATATGCCGACGAAAACGTTTGCCTCAATGCGCTAGCCGTGACCGAGGTCAAGCATTGGTATAAATGTCATCTTTTGTACGAGAAACTACCGCCTCAGGTGCTAAGGTTACAGTCCTTGGCGCCAATTGACAGCGCAACACTCAACCCTTTCCTACACAAGGTCGAGGAGGCAAGCATGAACAAGATGACGTTTCCCAATGCTTGCCAGGTGATGCGCTGGCACTTCCATCCTTTGGGCTTTGAAGCCAGCATGGATGCCCCGCGCAGCATGATTGTGCGCCTGTTCGATCGCGAGTCGGGCGAAACCGTGCTGGCCATCGCCGGTATCCCCTGCAGCGCGATCATGGCCGCCAGCGATGTCGAGCGCATCATTGAAGCTGTCGAAGATGCAATGGCCGCTTTCATCCCCTCCTTTGTCCTGCGCACTGCGGTCTAGCTGACCTGAGGCGCTTCGCGCGGCGCGAGCCCTGCCATGAATTGCTCTGCCGGCACCGGTCGGCCCATAAGATAACCCTGCAACGAGTCACAGCCCAGACGGGTGAGAAAATCCTGCTGACTGTCGGTCTCGACACCCTCGGCAACGATACGCAGGCCCAGCGCCTGGCCTAGAGCCACGATTGCCGAGACGATCGCTGCATCGTCGCTGTCATGCTCCAGGTCGCGGACGAAGCCGCGATCGATCTTCAGCTCATTGGCCGGCAGACGTTTGAGGTACATCAGGCTCGAGTAGCCGGTACCGAAATCGTCGATGGAAATATCCACGCCCATATCGGACAGCCTCTGCAATACCAGCAGGCTGGCATCCGCGTCACGCATGGCGGTGGTCTCGGTGATCTCCAGGGTCAGGTTGTTGGCGGGCAGCTGATTGCGCTGCAATGCCTGGGCAACCCCGTCGACCAGACCGGCGTAGCAAAACTGGATGGCCGACAGATTTACCGCGATGCGCCAGTCTTTACGCCCCTGCTCGAGCCATTGACGCATCTGCCGACAGGCTTCGCCAAGCACCCATTCACCGATTGGAATGATCAGCCCGGTTTTCTCGGCCAGGCTGATGAAGCGGTCCGGGTACAGCAGGCCATGTTGCGGATGCTCCCAGCGCAGCAAGGCTTCGGCACCGATCGGCACCCGCCGGACGGCGTCGAACTTGGGCTGGTAATGCAGGCGGAACTGGCCCTGTTGCAACGCGACACGCAAGTCCTGCAGCAACTGCAACTGCTGGCGTGCATCGCTGTTCATCGAGACGTCGAAAAAGCTGTAGCCGTTCTTGCCAGCGTTTTTGGCGTGGTACATCGCCGCATCGGCGTTGCGCAGCAGCTCGTGCTGATCCATGCCGTTGCCTGGATAAAGCACGATACCAATGCTGGCAGTCAACTGCAGGTCGTGTTCCGCCACTCGATACGGCCGCGACACCAGGTTCACCTGCTTGATTGCGACGCCCATTGCGTCACCCGGCTCTTGCAGCTCGACCAGCAGCACAAACTCATCGCCACCGATGCGCGCCAGCGTGTCCTGGCTGTGCAAGTGGCCACGCAGGCGCTCAGCCACGGCCTTGAGCAACTGGTCGCCGACATGATGGCCGAAGGCATCGTTGACTGGCTTGAACCCGTCCAGGTCGATGAACATCAGGGCAAAGCAGGTGCCCTGCTCGCTCGCCTTGCCGATGGCCTGCTCGATGCGGTCAGCCAACAGCGTGCGATTGGGCAGGCCGGTGAGGATATCGTGCAGGGTCAGCTGGGTCAGCTCCTGGTTGGCCAGCGTCAGCGAGCGGGCGAGTTCGGTAGTCCGCGCAATCAGGCGTGCATCCAGCACCGACGTGAGCAAGGCCACTGCAATTACGGCGAGGGTGGTGATCAGTACCAGGTAGACCAGACCATCGCCTTTCAGGCCTGTGCCAAGCGCGCCGCAGTAACTGCCCTCAGGAAAGCTTGCCGCGGCCATGCCGGTGTAGTGCATGCCAACGATCGCAATGCCCATCAGCACGGCCGCAGCGCCGCGGATTTGCCGCACGTAAGGGGTCTGCCGGCGCAGGCGGAAAGCGATCCACAGCGCTGCTGCGGATGCACATACCGCAATCGCCAGTGAAGCGCTGAACAATTGAGGATCGTAATCGATCCCTGGTTGCATGCGCATCGCGGCCATGCCCATGTAATGCATGCTGCTGATGCCGGTGCCCATGATCAACGCGCCGCAGGCCAGTTGCAGCAGAGGCAGGCTGGGTTGGTTGATCAACCACAGGGCAAAACCTGAGGACAGCACCGCGATCAGCAACGACACCAGTGTCAGAGTCAGGTCGTAGCCCAGGTCGATCGGCAGGCTGAAGGCGAGCATACCGATGAAATGCATCGACCAGACCCCGCTGCCCATCGCCAGCGCCCCGCCGCACATCCACAGGTGAACGGCACGCCCCTTGGCCGTGGCAATGCGCCCGGTCAGGTCCAGTGCGGTATAGGACGCAAGAATAGCCACGCACAGTGAGATCAACACCAGCGCGGGGGAATAACTACCGATTAGCATGGGGGTTCCGGCATCGGGCGCAGGGAGGGCCCGGAAAAGCCGCTGATTGTACTCAAGCCTTGGCGAAACGCACGGCATTTCGCGGGACTGGGCCATAAGAATGCCAGCATGCAGAACGGGCGTGTCCAAAGCGGGGAAAACGCCGCTTTCACGGCGTCAAACCCTAGTCGGATTTGCCCTGTTGTTGCGCTTGGCTGAACGCCTGCTGACTATCCCAACCACCACCCAACGCGGCGATCAATTGCACGCTGGCGATCAGCCGCCCTTGCAGCAAATTGAGCACGCTGCGTTCGTTGCTCAGCGCAGTGGCCTGCACATTGACCACGTCCAGGTAGCCAATCAGGCCGGCCCGGTACTGGTTTTCGGTCAGGCGCAGCGACTGGCGTGCGGCCTCCAGCGCTTCCTGGCGTACGACTGCTTCATCGCCATAGACCTTGAGCTGGACCAGGTAGTTTTCCACCTCCCTGAAGCCATCGAGCACGGTCTGCCGATACTGCGCCACGGTCTGGTCGTACACCGCGACGGTGCGGTCCACTTCGGCGCTGCGTTTACCGGCATCGAACAAGGTCATGGCCAATGACGGTCCGACCGACCAGAAGCGGTTCGGCAGCTCGATCCAGTTGCTGAAGCTGCTGCTCGAGTAGCCGCCGCTCATGCTCAGGCTCAAGTCCGGGAAATACGCCGCGCGGGCCACGCCGATGCTCGAGTTGGCAGCCATAACATTGCGCTCCGCCGAGGCAATGTCAGGGCGCCGTTCGAGCAATTGCGACGGCAGCGCCAGCGGCACCTGCGGCAGCGCCGGGATCGACTTGCTGTCAGCCAGGGCAAAGTCCGCGGGGGCCTTGCCCATCAGCACGGCAATTGCGTTCTCATACTGGGCGCGCTGCCAGATCAGGTCGATCAGGTCGGCCTGGGTGCTTTTGAGCTGGGTGCGCGCCTGGGCGACCGCATCCGGCCCGGACACGCCAGCTCGGTACTGGTTTTCGGTCATCTTCAACGAGCGCTCGTAAGCGGCCACGGTGGCCTCGAGCAAGCGCTTCTGCTCATCGATCACACGCAGTTGCAGGTAGTTCTGCACCAGCTCCGACTGCAAGCTCAGGCGCATCGCTGCCAGCTCGGCAAAGCTCGCCTCGGCACTGGCTTCGTTGGCATTGAGGGTTTCCCGCAGCTTGCCCCACAGGTCGATCTCCCAGCTCACCCCAAGCTGGGTGGTGTAGGTGTTGCGGATACCGCTGCTGTTGTTCGACAGGCTCGAGCTACTGCTACCGGTGCCCTGCGCCGAGCGGTTCTTGCCTGCCGACAAATCGAGACTGGGGAACAACGAGGCGCGGCTGCTGCGGATCAATGCGGTGGCCTGACGATACTGCGCTTCGTACTGGGCAACGGTCTGGTTACTGCGGTTGAGCTCCTCGACCAGGCTGTTGAGCTGGGCATCACCGTACAGCTCCCACCAGGCGCCACGAGCAATCGCATCCGACGGTTTGGCCTGAGTCCAGCCTTCGGCCTGCTTGAACTGGGCAGGCGTGCTCAGCTCGGGCCGCTGGTAATCCGGGCTCAAGGTGCAGGCACTGAGCATCAGCACGCAGAGGCTGGCGCCAAACAGGCGCGAGCCACGGCCGCGGCCCAGCAGCTGCAAGGCACGGTGAAGCGGAGTTTGGGCAAAATTCATAGCGGGGTATCCAGTGCAGCGTCGGTACGTACACCGCGCCAATGGTTGAATCGGTGACGCAGGCGATCGAGGTAGAGGTAGACCACAGGCGTTGTATAAAGCGTCAGCACTTGGCTGAAGACCAGCCCGCCGATAATCGTCAGGCCCAGCGGTTGGCGCATCTCGGCGCCTTCGGCATTGCTCAGCAACAGCGGCAAGGCGCCGAGGATGGCGGCAATGGTGGTCATCAGGATCGGGCGCAGGCGTAGCAGGCAAGCACGCCGGATCGACTCTTCCGGCGATAGGCCTTCGTTGCGCTCCAGTTGCAGAGCCAGGTCGATCATGAGGATGGCGTTTTTCTTGACTACGCCGATCAGCAGGAACAGCCCCAGCAGCGAGATCAGGCTGAACTCGCCGCCTGTTACGTACATCGCCAGCAGTGCACCCACGCCAGCAGATGGCAGGGTCGAGAGGATGGTCAGCGGGTGGATGTAGCTTTCATAGAGAATCCCCAGCACCAGATACACCAGCACCAAGGCGCCGAGGATCATCAGCGGCTGCCCTTCCTGAGTCTTGCTGAACGCGTCGGCGGTACCGCCAAGCTTGGCGATTACGCCTTCCGGCAGGCCCAGCCGGGCCACTGCCCGCTCGACCGCGGCCATGGCCTGATCGGTGCTGTAGCCCTCGGCCACGTCAAAAGCGATGTCTTCCGAGGCGAACTGGCCCTCGTGGCTGACTCGGTCGTTGGCCAGGCTGTTCTCGTAGCGGGCAAAGGCTGACAACGGCACCCGCGCGCCGTCGGCGGTGATCACCTGGACTTGCTCCAGCGTGCTTGGGTCCCAGGCATACTTGGGATTGATCTCAAGCACTACCTGATACTGGTTGAGGCTGTCGTAGATGGTCGAGATCTGCCGCTGGCTGTAGGCGTTGTTGAGCACCGTGGTGACCATGTCCATATCAATGCCCAGGCGCTTGGCCTGATCACGATCGACCACCAGCGTTACCTGCTGAGTGCCGGCACCGTCATGGGCGTCGATGGCGGTCAGCTCGGGCAGCGCGCGCATCGCCGCGGTGACCTTGGGGAACCACTCGCGCAGCGCAGCCAGATCACCGCTCTGCAGGGTGTACAGGTACTGCGAAGAGGTCTGGTCGCGGCCACCGCCGCCCAGCTGCAGGTCCTGGTCGGCCATGAGGAACAAGCGCCCGCCGGGTACTTTGGGCAGCTCCTTGCGCAGGCGCTCGATCACCTGTTGGGCATTGATCTTGCGTTCGCTGATCGGCTTCAGGCGCACCAGCACCATGGCATTGTTGGTGCCGCTGTTGCCGCCGATGAAGCCGGCCACGCTTTGCACCGCCGGGTCAGCCAGCAGCGCCCGCCGGTAGATTTCCATTTTCGGCTGCATCACGCTGAACGACAGGCCGTCGTCGCCACGCACAAAACCCATCAGTTGGCCGGTGTCCTGCTGTGGCATCAGGGTCTTGGGTACCACCACATACAGCAGCACATTGACGCCGATGGTCAGCAACAGGCTGAACAAGGTCAGGCGACGATGGCGCAGGACCCAACCCAGGCTGCGGTCGTACCCGGCGACCATGCGCTGATGCTGGCGGTCGCTCCAGCGCTGCAGGCGGTTGGGCTGTTGCTCGTGGGGCTTGAGCCAGCGCGCGCAGAGCATTGGCGTCAGCGTCAGCGAAACGATCAACGAGACGATTATCGCCGCCGCCAGGGTGATCGAGAACTCCTGGAACAGACTGCGCACGATGCCGCCCATGAACAGGATCGAGACGAACACCGAGACCAGCGAGACGTTCATCGACAGCAGGGTAAATCCCACCTCTTTGGCGCCGAGAAACGCCGCGCGCATGGGCGGCTGGCCGTTCTCGATATGCCGGGAGATGTTCTCCAGCACTACGATGGCGTCGTCGACCACCAGCCCGGTGGCCAGGATCAGCGCCATCAGCGACAGGTTGTTCAGCGAGAAGCCACACATATACATGACCGCAAAGGTGCCGACCAACGACACTGGCACCGCAAGGCTTGGGATCAGCGAGGCACGCAGGTTGCCAAGGAATAGATAGACCACCAGGATCACCAGCACTACAGCAATCAGCAAGGTGTGCTCGGCTTCCTTGAGCGTCGCGTTGATCACCGGCGAGCGGTCCATGGCGATGTCCAGCTTGACGCTGGCGGGCAACAGCGACTGCAGCGCGGGCAGTTGCTGCTTGATCTGCGCCACGGTCTCGATGATGTTGGCGTTGTTCTGCCGGTTGATCACCAGCAGCACCGCGCTCTGGTCGTTGAAAAAACCACTGTTGTAGCGGTTCTCGACGCCATCGGTGACCGTACCGACGTCCGACAGACGCAGGATGGCGCCGTCCTTCTGGCGAATCACCAGCGACTGATAGTCCTTGGCTTTTTCCAGCTGATCGTTGGCGCGCACCTGCCAGTTGCGCTCGGCATCCTCGACAAAGCCCATCGGCCGACGCTGGTTGGCATTGCTCACCGCCGTGCGCACCTCATCCAGCGACAGGCTGTACTGGTTGAGCAGCTGCGGCTCGAGCGCGATGCGTACCGCCGGCAGCGAGCTGCCGCCGATCTGCACTTCCCCTACTCCACTGACCTGGGCCAGGCTCTGCGACAGAATGGTATCGGCCAGGTCGTACAGCTGCCCCTTCTGCAGCACGCTGGAGGTCAACGCGATGACCATCACCGGCGCCTGCGACGGGTTGATCTTCTTGTAGGTGGGCATGCTGCGCATACCGCTGGGCAGCAGGTTGCGGGTGGCGTTGATCGCCGCCTGCACTTCCCGCGCGGCACCATCGATGTCGCGGCCCTGCTCAAAACCGATAATGACCCGGGTCGAGCCCTGGTTGGAGCTGCTGGTCAAGGTGGTAACGCCAGCGATGGCACCAAGCTTGCGTTCCAGCGGCGTGGCTACGGTGGAGGCCATCACCTCGGGACTGGCGCCGGCCAGGTTGGCCGAGACCACGATTACCGGAAAGTCCATCTGCGGCAGCGGCGACACCGGCAGCAGACCAAAACTGACCCCGCCCAGCAGCATGATCGCCAGGCTCAGCAGCATGGTCGCGACCGGCCGGCGAATGAATGGCCCGGACAGGTTCATGCTTGCGCCTGCTTGGCGTCATCGCGTGGCCGCCAGCGCTGGGCCAGGCGGTCGAAGTAGAGGTAGATGACCGGTGTGGTGAACAACGTCAGCACCTGACTGACCAGCAGCCCGCCAACCATCACCAGCCCCAGCGGCTGGCGCAGCTCGGCGCCGGAGCCGGTGGCAAGCATCAACGGCACCGCGCCGAACAACGCCGCCAGCGTAGTCATCAGGATCGGCCGGAAGCGCAGCAGCGCCGCCTGGTAGATCGCATCGTGTGGGGTCATGCCTTGGTTGCGTTCGGCCTCCAGGGCAAAGTCGATCATCATGATCGCGTTCTTCTTGACGATACCAATCAGCAGGATGATGCCGATGATGGCGATCATGCCCAGGTCATTGCCGCTGATCAGCAGCGCCAGCAAGGCGCCGACCGCCGCCGACGGCAGGGTCGAGAGGATGGTGATCGGGTGGATGTAGCTCTCGTAGAGCACGCCGAGCACGATATACATCGTCACCACAGCCGCCAGAATCAGCAACAAGGTGCTCGACAGGGATGCCTGGAAGGCCTCGGCAGCGCCCTGGAAGCGGGTCTGCACGCCAATCGGCATGGCGATCTCCTGCTGCACCTGCTCGATCGCCGCCACCGCCTCACCCAGCGCCACACCGGGTGCCAGGTTGAACGACATCATCACCGCCGGGAACTGACCGATGTGGGAGATCGCCAACTGCGCCTGGCGCTGCTCGATACGTGCCAGTGCCGACAGCCGCACCTGACCGCCATCACTGGCCTTGACGTGAATCGACTCCAGCGCCGCCGGGCCGATATTGGCGGCGTTCTGAGACTGCAGGACCACTCGGTACTGGCTGGCCTGGGTGTAGATGGTGGAAATCTGCCGCTGACCGAAGGCGTCATACAACGCGTTGGTGATCTGCGAGACGTTGATGCCCAGCCGGCTGGCCATATCCCGATCGATCACCAGGAACACCTGCAAGCCCTGGTCTTGCAGGTCGCTGGCCACGTCGCGCAGTTCGGGCCGCTGTTGCAGGGCCTGAACCAGTTTGCCACTCCAGGTGGCGAGCATGTCGGCGTCTGGCGACGACAAACTGAACTGGTACTGGGTACGGCTGACCCGGTCTTCAATGCTCAAGTCCTGCACCGGCTGCATGAACAGGCGGATACCGACCAGCTTGTCGACTTGCGGCTGCAGGCGTGCGATCACTTCAGTGGCGCTGACGTCGCGCTCACCGTGGGCTTTGAGGTTGATCAGCAAGCGGCCACTGTTCAGCGTGGCGTTGTCGCCATCCACGCCAATGTAGGACGACAGGCTTTGCACCGAAGGGTCCTGCAGGATGATCTTGCTCAGCGCTTGCTGACGCTCGCTCATGGCGGCGAACGAGGTCGACTGCGGCGCTTCGGAGATGCCCTGGATCACCCCGGTGTCCTGCACCGGGAAGAAGCCCTTGGGCACGGCCATGTACAGCACCACGGTCAGCACCATGCTGGCGATGGCAACCAGCAGGGTCAGCGGCTGGTGGCGCAATACCCAACGCAGGCCGCGGCTGTAGTGCTCGATCAACCAGTCGATCCAGGCGCCGCTGGCGCGATAGAAACGGCTCTGCTCTTCTTCCTTGGGCTCGCGCTTGAGCAAGCGGGCGCACATCATCGGCGTCAGGGTCAGCGATACCACCAGCGAAATCAGGATCGCCACCGCCAGAGTGATGGCGAACTCGCGGAACAGGCGGCCGACCACGTCAGCCATGAACAGCAGCGGGATGAGGACGGCAATCAGCGAGAAGGTCAACGAGATCAGGGTGAAGCCAATCTGCCTGGCGCCCTTGAGCGCGGCCTGCATCGGCGTCTCGCCCTCCTCGATATGGCGGGAAATGTTCTCCAGCATGACGATGGCATCATCGACGACAAAGCCGGTGGCGATGGTCAGCGCCATCAACGTCAGATTGTTGATGGAAAAACCCGCCAGATACATGACACCAAAGGTACCGATAAGCGACAGCGGTACGGCAATCGACGGGATGATGGTGGCACTGACCCGGCGCAGGAACACGAACGTCACCATCACCACCAGCACGATGGCAATCAGCAGCTCGTGTTGCACATCGGTAACCGCAGCGCGGATGGTCTGGGTGCGGTCAGTCAGCACCATCACATCCAGGCCTGCCGGCAGGTTGTCGGTGATCGACGGCAGCAGGTCCTTGATGCGGTCGACCACTTCGATGACGTTGGCGCCGGGCTGACGCTGAATATTCAGCAGTACGGCCTGGTTCTCGTTGGCCCACGCCGCGAGGCGTTCGTTTTCGGCGCCATCGACGATTTCAGCCACGTCTTTCAGGCGCAGCGGTGCACCATTGTTGTAGGCGAGGATGAGGTTGGCGTATTCCTCGGGGGAGCGCAGCTGGTCGTTGGCATCAAGCATCGACACCCGGGTGGGGCCGTCGAAGTTACCTTTGGGCTGGTTGACGTTGGACGCGCCGATCAAGGTGCGTACGTCTTCCAGGTTGAGGCCGTTGGCCGCCAGGGCATCGACGTTGACCTTGATCCGCACGGCCTGGCGCTGGCCGCCGGCAATGCTGACCATGCCCACACCGCTGATCTGGGCAAGCTTCTGCGCAACCCGGGTATCGACCAGATCGTTGAGCTTGGGCAACGGCATGGTCTTGGACGAGATTGCCAGGGTCAGTACCGGCGTATCAGCCGGGTTGACCTTGTTGTACACCGGCGGCGCTGGCAGGTCGCTGGGCAACAGGTTGCTGGCGGCGTTGATCGCGGCCTGCACCTGTTGCTCGGCAACGTCCATGTTCATGTCGAGGCTGAAGCGCAGGGTCAGCACCGAGGCGCCGCCGGAGCTGGTCGAGGCCATCTGGGTCAGGCCCGGCATCTGCCCGAACTGGCGTTCCAGCGGCGCAGTGACGGCGCTGGTCATGACCTGCGGGCTGGCACCGGGATATAGAGTCATGACCCGGATGGTCGGGTAATCGACCTGGGGCAAGGCCGCTACCGGCAACAGCTTGTAGGCAATCAGGCCAGCCAGGACCAACGCCAGCATGCTCAGCGTGGTGGCGACCGGGCGCAGGATGAACAGCCGCGAGAGGTTCATGCGCCCGCCTTGCCCGACGTGCCAGCCTCGCTGGTGCCGCTGCCATCCTGGCCTTGCAGATGCTGACCGGGGGTGGTCGGTACTTGCGAGCTGTCCTCCACCACTTCTACCGCGCTGCCTTCACGCAGGCGATCGGTACCTTCCAGTACCAAGCGGTCACCGGCGACCAGGCCGTCGAGGATCACACTGCGCTCGCCATCACTCGGGCCAACCTTCAGTTTGCGGATATTGACCTTGCTCTCTGCGTTGACCACATAGGCAAAGCTGCCATCGTTGCCGAACTGGATCGCAGCCGCTGGGGCCATGACCACCTGTTTGAGGGTGTCGGCGAGCAGGCGCACGTTGACGAACTGGTTGGGGAACAGCGCCTGATCCTTGTTGGCAAAGCTCGCCTTGAACTTGAGAGTACCGGTGGTGGTGTCGATCTGGTTGTCCAGGCTGCCGAGCACGCCACTGGACTGCAGCTTGCTCTCGTTGCGGTCCCAGGCCTCGACGGGCAGAACAGCGCCGCTGCGATAGCGCTCGAGCACGGTGGTCAATTCGGTTTCCGGCAAAGTGAAGGCGACGCTGATCGGCTCGGTCTGGGTGATCACGACCAGCGCCGTGGTGTCGTTGGCCGCGACCAGGTTGCCCAGGTCGAGCTGACGCAAGCCCAGGCGGCCGCTGATCGGTGCGCGGATCTGGGTGAAGTCGAGGTTGAGTCGAGCGTCGCTGACTGCGGCCTGATTGGTCTTGATCAGGCCCTGGAACTGCGCCAACTGCGCCTCGGCGGTGTCCAGGGTCTGTTTGGCGATGCTGTCTTCTGCGTACAGGCCTTTATAGCGGGCCACGTCAACCTGGGCGTTTTTCAGCTGCGCCTGATTCTGCGCCAGGGTGCCTTCGGCCTGCTGCAAAGCGATGCGGTAGCTGCGCGGGTCGATCTCGGCCAGCAGGTCGCCGGCCTTGACCTGCTGGCCTTCCTTGAAGTGGACCTTGACCAGCTCACCGGCGACGCGGCTGCGCACGTTGACCGTGTTGTTGGCGGTCACGGTGCCCAGGGCCTTGTAGTACAGCGGGAAGTCGCCCACCTGCACCGGCTCTACCCGCACTGGCACGGCCTCGGCAGAACTGCCAAAACCAGGCCGGCCGCTCTTGCCTGCGCGCCCGGCTTGATCCTTGGGCGTCGACGCGGCAGGCCACAGCCACCAGGCCAACAGGGCCACCAGGACCAGGATCAGCAGGCCAAACAGCCAGCGACGGGGGGAGCGGGAGACAGGAGCTTGCATGGCTTGAACGAACCTTGTTCGGAAACGGCGACTTGGGAGGGTGAACGATAAGCACTGATATCGGTTTAGCAAAGCAGCTTTACAGGGCATTTACCTTGGGCTGACGTTGCTAACGCGATGAACTTTAAATGAAAACGGCCTGGAGCAGGGTCCAGGCCGTTTCAGGGTATTGCTTGTTGCGTGCGCGGACCGCAGAGCGGCCCCGCTGCGCTTACTTCAAGACAGCCAGGACCGCCTCGTAGTTCGGCTCTTCGGCGATTTCGCCAACCAGCTCGCTGTGCAGCACTTTGTCGTTCTCGTCGATGACGACAACAGCGCGTGCCGCCAGGCCAGCCAGCGGGCCGTCAGCAATGGCTACGCCGTAGTTTTCGAGGAATTCGCGGCCACGCAGGGTAGACAGGTTCTGGACGTTTTCCAGGCCTTCGGCGCCGCAGAAGCGCGCCTGAGCAAACGGCAGGTCGGCCGATACGCACAGCACAACGGTGTTGTTCAGCTCGTTGGCCTGGGCGTTGAACTTGCGCACGGAAGTCGCGCAGGTTGGCGTGTCAACGCTTGGGAAGATGTTCAGCACTTTGCGCTTGCCGGCGTAGTCTTGCAGCGACTTGTCAGCCAGGCCATCACCAACCAGCGAGAACGCAGGTGCCTGAGCGCCAGCTTGCGGGAGGTTGCCTTTGACCTGAACCGGGTTGCCTTTGAGGGTCACTTGAGCCATGAGCGGAATCCTTATGCGGGTGTTTGAAAAGGACACCGAGTTAAGCATGAAGCGCCGCTCAAGCCTATGGGTAGCGATGAAATTGTTCTACTGCCGGGGAATTCGTGTGAACAAAAAAATGCCCGGAGCGCAGCAGGCGGTCCGGGCATCCTCTTATATGGAAGCCATCACCAGCCGAGCACGCTGGCGGCCAGCGAGTAGACTACCGAGCTGATCGCGACCAGGCCGACGAAGACCACAAACAGGTTGGACATCGCCCCGCTGTACTTGCGCATCGACGGCACCTTGCGGATGGCGTACATCGGCATCAGGAACAGCAGCGCGGCAATAATCGGCCCGCCAAACGATTCGATCATGCCCAGGATGCTCGGGTTGAGGGTGGCGACAATCCAGCACACCACCAGCATCAGCGCTGCGACCATGCGGTCCAGAGCCTTGGCCCCGGGGCGCAGGCCAGTCTTGCCGATAATGCCTTTGAGGCCTTCGCTGGCACCGATGTAGTGGCCCAGGAACGACTTGGCGATGGCAATGAAGGCAATCAGCGGTGCAGCAAAGGCAATGGTCGGGTTGCTGAAGTGGTTGGCCAGGTACGACAGGATCGACAGGTTCTGCGCCTTGGCTTCGGCCAACTGGGCGCTGTCCAGGGTCAGCACGCAGCTGAATACGAAGAACAGCACCATCGCCACCATCAACAGGTGCGCACGCGACAGGATCTGCCCGCTGCGCTCGTCGGCGTGCTCGCCGTAACGGCGCTTCTGGTCGACAGCAAACGCGGAAATGATCGGCGAGTGGTTGAACGAGAACACCATCACCGGGATTGCCAGCCACACAGTGTGCAGGAACGCCGAGCCCGATGGCACCTGCATCGCAGTATCGAGAATACCGCCACTCCAGTGCGGCACCAGGTACAGCGCCAGCAAGGCCAGGGCGACGATGAACGGGTACACCAGCAGGCTCATGACCTTGACCGTGGCCTGTTCACCGCAACGCACGATGGCCAGCAGGCCGAGGATCAAGCCAAACGACAACAACACCCGCGGTGGCGGGGTCATGTGCAGTTGATGCTCCATGAAGCTGCTGACGGTGTTGGTCAGGGCCACGCTGTAGATCAACAGGATCGGGAAGATCGCGAAGAAGTACAGCACGGTGATCAGCGCGCCAGCCTTGAGGCCGAAATGCTCCTCGACCACCTCGGTGATGTCGCCGCCACGCCCGGACAGCACGAAGCGGGTCAGGCCGCGGTGGGCGTAATAGGTCATCGGGAACGCCAGCGCGGCGAGGATCAGCAGCGGCCAGAAACCGCCCAGGCCTGCGTTGATCGGCAGGAACAGGGTGCCGGCGCCAATCGCGGTGCCAAACAGGCCGAGCATCCAGGTGGTATCTTGTCGTGCCCAGCTGCCGAGGGTGGCACTGGTGGTTTGTTCGAAGCGTTGTTCAACGCTTGAGGCCTGCTCATTCATCCGGGTGCAACTCCACTCGCAAGACTGCAACAGGCTGAGCGTGGCGAAACACTAGGCTCGCGCACCTCAACCGAAAAAGAGGGGCGCGATTGTGCACTGAAAGGTAGCGCTTGCGAAGCCCTGTCCGAGCGGCGGTTGCACTTGTCATGACAACCAAGGGGCAACCCCGTGTTGCCAGACCGGCTGAAAGGGGCCGATTGCCGGCCCCTGCCCTGATTAGCGCTGGACTGCGGCGAACGCCTCGGCAACCTGGCGCAGGTTGCTAGGACGCAGGCCGGACATGCACACCCGGCCACTGTCGATCAGGTAAACGCCGAACTCGTCACGCAGACGGCGGACCTGCTCGACGCTGAAGCCGGTGTAGCTGAACATGCCGCGCTGTTCGAGGAAGAATGTGAAGTCCTGCCCTGGCAGCAGCTCGCCGAGCAGGTCGACCAAACCTTGGCGCATCTCGAGGATACGCAGGCGCATCACTTCGACTTCTGCTGCCCACTGTGCATTGAGGCTGGCATCGCCGAGCACGCCGGCAACCAGTTGCGCACCGAATGCTGGTGGGCTGGAGTAGTTGCGGCGCACGGTTGCCTTGAGCTGGCCAAGCACGCTCTGGGTGCTGGCCTGGTCGTCGCACACCACTGACAGACCGCCAACGCGCTCGCCGTACAGCGAGAAGATCTTCGAGAACGAGTTGCTGACCAGGCACGGCACGCCGGCACGGGCCATTTCGCGGATGGCGTAGGCATCCTGCTCCAGGCCTTCGCCGAAGCCTTGGTAGGCAATGTCGAGGAACGGGATCAGCTCGCGTGCCTTGACCACTTCGACAACCTGCTGCCACTGGTTCTGGTCCAGATCGACACCGGTCGGGTTGTGGCAGCACGGGTGCAGTAGCACCACGCTGTTAGCGGGCAGAGTCTGCAACGCAGCCAGCATGCCGGCGAAGTCGACGCCACGGGTAGCGGTGTCGAAGTACGGGTAGGTATTCACCTTGAAACCCGCACCTTCAAAGATGGCGCGATGGTTGTCCCAGGTCGGATTGCTGACCCAGACTTCGGACTGCGGGAAGTAACGCTTGAGGAAGTCGGCGCCGACTTTCAACGCGCCCGAGCCGCCTACGGTCTGCACGGTAGCCACACGGCCGCCGGTCACTGCCGGGTGGTCGTTACCAAACAGCAGCGCCTGGATCGCCTGGCGATAGCTGGCCAGACCTTCCATTGGCAGGTACAGCGAAGCCTCGTGAGGCTGGTTGGCCAGGCGTTTTTCAACCTCGGCCACTGCCGCCAACTGCGGCACGATGCCGGCAGCATCGTAGTACAGGCCGATGCTCAGGTTGACCTTGGCCGCACGCGGGTCGGCCTTGAAGGTTTCCATCAACGAGAGGATCGGATCGCCGGCATAGGCATCGACATGTTTGAACACAGCGGACAGCTCCTTGAATCAGCACAGTTCGGAAAAGCTTGAGCGAGGATACCCGGAGTCGGGGCAGAGAAACATCACCTTGCTGCAACGGGTCTGTGCAAGGTTGCACGGCCCAGGTATTTCAACCCATGCAACATGACGATCAGCCGAGCAATTGGCGCAGGCCCTGCAGCTCGGTTTCGCTCAGTGCGACACCTTCGCGCTCGGCCGTGGCCCGCTCACGATAGCGCCGCTCGCCGGGCATGCGTGACAGGCCGGCCGCCTGCATCTGCTCCAGCAAATGACGGCTGCGCTGCGCAAAACGCTCGCCTTCGGCCTTGCTCGGGTCGATGACGATCAGCAGTTGCCCGGTCCATGGCGTCTTCGCCCCGGGATGCGCCGACCAGTCGAACTCCCAGGAGAAGTTACCGCCGGTCAGCGCCGCCGCGAGCAACTCGACCATCATCGACAGCGCGGAGCCTTTGTGGTCGCCAAACGGCAACAGCGCGCCGCCGTCGAGAATCGCCTGCGGGTCGGTGGTCGACTGGCCCTTGGCGTCTACCCCCATGCCCAGCGGCAGTTGCCGCCCTTCGCGGGCCGCGATCTGGATATCGCCATGGGCCATGGCGCTGGTGGCCATGTCGAACACGATCGGGTCATGCTCGGCGCAGGGCGCGGCAAAGGCAATCGGGTTGGTGCCGAACAACGGCTGGCGAGCACCGTGCGGGACTACACAGGTCATGCTGTTGACCACGCTCAAGGCCACCAGGCCTTCATCGGCGAACGGTTCGACGTCCGGCCACAGCGCCGCGAAGTGATGCGAGTTATGGATCGCCAACACCGCGATCCCGGCACTGCGCACCTTGGCCAGCAGCAACGGCCGCGCCGCCGCCAGCGCGGGCTGGGCGAAGCCACCGCCGGCATCGACGCGAACATAGCCGGAGGCGACGTCGGTCACCGCGGGCAGCGCCTTGCCGTCAACCCAGCCACTGGCCAGCGTCGACACGTAGCCCGGGATACGAAACACCCCATGGCTATGAGCGCCGTCGCGTTGGGCACTGGCACAGTTGAATGCCAGCGCTGCCGCCACCGGCTCGCTGCAACCGTGCTTTTCAAGGATCGCCTGCAATAACGTCTGCAGTTCGGCAAAGGGCATGCGCACGGTACCGCTGGTCGAAGATGCAGACATCTGGAGCTCCTTGTTGAAATTGTTTGGCTCGGAGTGTGCCACGAGTGAAAACTGTCAGCCACATGACAGCTATCTGTCAATTGTTGACTTGATGACAGAAAACATTCATTTTCTATTCCACGCCCTACCCGACCGGAGTCCGACATGAGCCAATCGATCAAGCAACGCCTGGAGAACAGCCTGCACGGCGCAGCTGCCTCAGGCCGCACGATCGCCAGCTACATGCTCGGCAACCTGCATGAAGTGCCGTTCCAGACCTCCGCCAGCATCGCGGAAAAGCTCGGAGTGAGCGAATCCAGCGTAGGCCGCTTCTGCCGCTCGCTCGGCTACGCCCACCTCAAGGCGCTCAAGCAGGACCTGCAGAACGACCTCGGCGACGGGCCGTGGCTGGTCGGTGACCGCTTGCAGGAATACCGCCAGCAGCACGACGACAGCCAGAGCGCCGGCAGCCTGGAGCTGGAAATCGCCGCACTGGTGCGCGTCCATGAATACAGCCGTAGCGAGGCCTGGCACCGGGTTGCTCAGCGCCTGGCGCAGCGGCCACGGGTATATGTCGCAGGGTTTCAGACCGAACGCGGCGTCGCCCAGTGCATGACCCATTTGCTGCACTACCTGCGCGATGGCGTACAGGCTGTGGATGGCAGCGCCGGGCACTTTGGCGACGTGCTGCTGACTCGCCCCGAACACTGCGCGCTGGTGGTGTTCGAGGCCCGCCGCTATTCGCGCCATGCCCTGCTGCTGTGCCAGAAGGCACGCCAGGCAGGCATCCCGGTCACGCTGGTGACCGACACCTTCTGTGACTGGGCCGATGCCAACGCTGATGAGGTGTTCCGCATCCCCACCGAATTCAATCTGTTCTGGGAATCCACCTCGGCGATGCTGTCGTGGGTGCACCTGATGGTCAACGAGGTCTGCAAGAAGCTCGGGCCGGATGTTGAAAAACGCTTGGAAGCGACTGCCGCTCTACATAACGAGTTCGTCGGCTACACCTCGTGGCCCGCGGACAAACAACAATAGCAAGAGTGCAACCCAGAGGTGCGAGATGAACAAGACCATGGCTATGGTGGGTGCGTGTGCCCTGCTGCTGGCGGGTGCGGCCAGCGCCGAGACCCTGCGTTTCGCCACAGAGGGCGCTTATCCGCCCTTCAACTATGTCGATGCCGATAACAAGCTGCATGGCTTTGACATCGACATCACCCACGCCCTGTGCGAGCAGATGAAAGTCGAGTGCACGCTGGTGGCGCAAGACTGGGAAGGCATCATCCCGGCACTCATGGCGAAAAAGTACGATGCCGTAGTCGCCTCGATGATCGACACCGAAGAACGGCGCAAGAAGATCGCCTTCACCGACCACTACTACCGCACACCACTGTCCGTGGCGGTCGCCAAGGACAGCCCGATCACCGATGCCCAGACCGATTTCAAGGGCTACACGGTCGGCGCCCAGTCGTCCTCGACCCAGGCTATCTATGCCGAGGACGTGTATGGCCCGGCGGGCGCCAACGTCAAGCTCTACCCGACCATGGATGAGGCCAATGCCGACCTGGCTGCCGGCCGCCTGGACGGAGTCATCGCCGACAAGTTTCCGCTGCTCGACTGGCAGCAGAAAAACGGCAAGGACTGCTGCAAGGTGCTCGGTGATGTCAACCAGACCAAGGCCAATGCGGCAATTGCCGTACGCAAGGACGATCAGCAACTGCGCGAGCGGCTGAACAAGGCGCTGAGCGAGATTGTCGCCAACGGCACCTATCAGAAGATCGCCAGCAAGTACTTCGCCTTCGACATCTATAACTGATCGGTCAGCGCAAGGCAGGCTTCGCGCCGTGGGCGCCCTGCCTTGCGCGCCGCCACGTTCACCTGGCTGGGGAAACACCCATGCTCGATCAATTGTCTTTGTTGTCTTTTGCCAGCGGTGGTTGGGGCCCGGCGTTGCTGGCTGGCGCGCTGGTCACGGTGTCACTGGCGCTGGCCTGCCTGCCGATCGGCTTGCCGCTGGGGCTGCTGGTGGCAATGGCCGCGCGCTCACGCAAGCGCCTGCCGCGGGCCTGGGCTACCACCTTTTCTACGGTGTTTCGCGGCCTGCCTGAACTGCTCACGCTGCTGATCATTTATTACGGCTGCCAGATCGCAGCACAAAAGCTGCTGGCGGCGATGGGCTATGAAGGTGAGATACTGATCAATACCTTCCTGGCGGCCATGATCGCCTTTAGCCTGGTGTTTGCTGCGTTTTCCAGCGAAATCTGGCTGGCAGCGTTCAAGACCCTGCCCAAGGGCCAGCTCGAAGCCTGCTCGGCCCTGGGGCTGAGCAAACGCACCGGTTTTTTCAAGGTGGTACTGCCGCAACTGACCCGGATCGCCCTGCCCGGCCTGTCCAACAACTGGCTGTCGCTGCTAAAGGACACGTCGTTGGTCTCGACTATCTCGCTGGTCGACCTGATGCGCCAGACCAACCTCGCCGTCAGCGTGACCAAGGAGCCGATGTTCTTCTATGGCGTCGCCTGCCTGGGCTATCTGCTGTTCTCGGCGTTGTCCGGGCGCGTGTTTGCCTTCATCGAACGGCGCTATAGCCGCCACCTGCAAGGAGCGCGGGCATGAGCTTCGAACAATTACTGGCGCTGGTGGTCGACCCCGACCTGCTGCAGCGCTACGGGCCGCGCTTCATCGATGGTCTGCTGGTGACTGCCAAGCTGGTGGCCATTTCGTTCACCCTCGGCGCCGTGCTTGGCCTGCTGCTGGCGCTGGCGCGGATCTCCAACAAGACCGTGCTCAATCGCATGGCGGCTGGCTATATCTACTTCTTCCGCGGTTCACCACTGCTCGCGCAGCTGTTTCTGCTGTATTACGGCCTTGGCTCGTTCAAGAGCTTTTGGCAGGACGTCGGGCTGTGGTGGTTCTTCCGTGAGGCCTGGTACTGCGCGCTGCTGGCATTCACCCTGAACACGGCCGCCTATCAGGCCGAGATCTTCCGCGGCAGCCTGCTGGCAATCGCCCCAGGCCAGTTCGAGGCCGCCCGCGCGCTCAACCTCAAGCGCTCGACCACGTTCTTCAAGGTGGTCATGCCGCAATCGCTGCTGGTCGCCATCGGCCCGCTGGGCAATGAGCTGATCCTGATGATCAAGGCCAGTGCGATTGCCTCGCTGGTCACCATCTACGACCTGATGGGCGTGACCAAGCTGGCGTTCTCGCGCAGCTTCGACTTCCAGATCTACCTGTGGGCCGCCGTGCTCTACCTGCTGATCGTGGAAATCGTCCGGCGCACCCTGAAATACCTGGAAGGCCGCCTCGGCCGCCACCTGAACTGACCCAAGGATACGCTCCATGCATTGCCAAACCATTGTTCTGGGCGCCGGGATCGTCGGTGTCAGTACCGCGCTGCAGTTGCAAGCGCGCGGCCGCCAGGTCGTTCTGATCGACCGTGACCAGCCCGGCAGCGGCACCAGCCATGGCAACGCCGGCCTGATCGAACGCTCCAGCGTCATCCCCTATGCCTTCCCGCGCAACGTCGGCGCACTGCTGCGCTATGGCCTGAACCGCCAGCCGGATGTGCGCTACAGCCTGTTGCACCTGCCCAAGGCGGCGCCCTGGCTGCTGCGTTACTGGCGCCAGTCAGCACCCGGCCGGCTGGCCGGCGCCGCCGCCGATATGCTGCCGCTGGTGCAGCGCAGCGTCGAGGAACACGACGCGCTGATTGCCGCTGCCGGGCTCAGCGAACTGGTCCAGGCCAAAGGCTGGATCGAAGTGTTTCGCGACCCGAGGCTGTTCGTTCAGGCCAAGGAGGACGTAAAAAACCTGGCGCGCTATGGCCTGCAGTACGAAATCCTCGAACGTGACCAACTGCAGGCCCGCGAGCAGCAACTGGACGGTGGCGTGGTAGGCGGCATTCACTGGCTCGACCCGAAGACCGTGCGCAACCCTGGCGGCCTGACCCGCGGCTATGCCGCGCTGTTCGTCGAGCGCGGCGGGCAGTTCCTCCATGGTGATGCGCGCAGCCTGCGCCAGCTTGACGGTCAGTGGCAGGTGCAGAGCCAGCGTGGCGCGGTCACGGCCGACGAGGTGGTGGTCTGCCTGGGGCCGCAATCGGCCGAGCTGTTCGGCCCGCTGGGCTATCGGTTTCCGCTGGGCATCAAGCGCGGCTATCACATGCACTATGGCACCCGCGGCGACGCGCAACTGCAGCATTCGATCTGCGACACCCAGGGTGGTTATGTGCTGGCGCCGATGGCGCAGGGCATCCGCCTGACTACCGGCATCGAGTTTGCGGCCAGCGACGCCCCGGCCAACGAGATCCAGCTGCAGCGCTGCGAAGCCCTGGCTCGTGGGCTGTTCCCCGCGCTCGGCGAACGCCTGGATGAGCAGCCCTGGCTGGGCCTGCGTCCCTGCCTGCCGGACATGCGCCCGATAATCGGCCCCGCACCGCGGCACAAGGGCCTGTGGTTCAACTTTGGCCACGCCCATCACGGCCTGACCCTGGGCCCGGTGACCGGCCGTCTGCTCGCCGAGATGATGACCGGCGAGCAGCCGTTCACCGACCCTGCGCCTTACCGCGCAGCACGCTTTGACTAAACCAGCGGGAGAACAACAACATGACCGCACCTTTGAACCTTGCCAGCCTTGCCCCTGAAGCCGATAGCCGCCCAGTGCTGATCGACATAGAAGGCTTGAACAAACACTACGGCGCCTTCCACGTGCTGCGCGATATCAACCTGCAGGTCCGCGAAGGCGAGCGTATCGTCCTCTGCGGACCCTCCGGTTCAGGCAAATCGACCTTGATCCGCTGCATCAACCGCTTGGAAATCGCCGAGCAAGGCAGCGTTCATGTCGACGGCATTGACCTGGCCAAGCCCTCGCGTCAGGCCGCTCAGGTGCGCAGCGAAATCGGCATGGTGTTCCAGCACTTCAATCTGTTTCCACACATGAGCGTGCTCGACAACTGCCTGCTGGCCCCAACCAGCGTGCGCGGGCTGTCGCGCAAGGACGCCGAAGAGCGGGCGCGGATGTACCTGAGCAAGGTCGGCATCGCCAGTCAGGCCGACAAATACCCCAGCCAGCTCTCCGGCGGCCAGCAGCAGCGCGTAGCGATTGCCCGTGCCCTGTGCATGAAGCCGCGGATCATGCTGTTCGATGAGCCAACCTCGGCGCTCGATCCGGAGATGGTCGCCGAAGTCCTGGATGTGCTGGTGAAGCTCGCCGGCACCGGCATGACCATGCTCTGCGTCACCCATGAAATGGGCTTTGCCCGCCAGGTGGCAGAGCGTGTGCTGTTTCTTGAGGGTGGCCAGATCATCGAAGACAGCCCGCCACAAACGTTTTTTGGGCAACCCAAAACTGCCAGGGCCCAGGCATTTCTCAAGCAGATTCTGCACTGATAAGCCGCAGTGCAAGGGCTGGATCATTGCAGCGCTGCAATGATCCAACTGCGTCGTTAATTATATTTACCAAAACCCCTGCCAAACCCTTGCCAGCCAAGGCTCCGCTTCCCTCAAGCGCCCTGAAACCGGCGCCAAAGCGCTCACGCCTCGTTTGACATATCGAACGGCTCTGGCAATCTAGAGACAAGCCCCGACCGGCATCGTCTCCTTCAGCGAGCCGGCAGTGCTCGGGGCTCCAGGCCGCACACAAGGCCCAGGCCGTGCGCCTGCACAATATCGACAGGAAGCACCTGTCCCAAGGTGACATATGTCCAACAGCAACATTGGCAACAAGCAAACTTCCCTGCGCAAACCCGTCGTCCTGATGACCATGGGCAGCCAAGAGCGCAAAGGCCATGACTATCAGGTCATGACCCACAAATACATTACCCCCCTGGTCGACTTCGCCGACTGCCTGCCTGTGCTGGTTCCGACCTGCTGCGGCACCGATGACCTCGAGCGTTATCTGGATATGGCCGACGGCGTCTATCTGACCGGTGCTGGCAGCAACATCGACCCGGCCCTGTACGGCCAGGAGAACGAGACGCCAGGCAAAGGCCAGGACAAGAACCGCGATCTGTTCGACATCCCGCTGGTCAAACTGGCTCTGGCCCGTGGCCTGCCAATCTTCGGCATCTGCCGCGGCATGCAGGAAATCAACGTCGCACTGGGCGGCGATATCTACCAGAAGGTGTACGCCGAGCCGGGCTTCAACGATCACCGGGAAAACCCCGAGGATCCGGTTGAAGTGCAGTACCAAGCCGTGCACAGCGTCACCATCAAGCCGGGCAGCTGGCTGCGGGATGCTTTGGGCACTGACCAGATCCGGGTCAACTCGTTGCATGGCCAAGGCCTGCGCAACCTGGGTGAGGGCCTTGAGCCGATCGCCCAGGCTGAAGACGGTTTGGTCGAAGCCATCCACGGCCCGAGCATCTCGCCCTTCCTGTTCGCTGTGCAGTGGCACCCCGAGTGGCAAGCGGCGAAAAACCCTGACTCGATCAAGATTTTCGAGGCGTTTGGCGATGCTTGCCGCGCTCAGGTCCGCAAGTCCCAGGCCAGCAAGCGCAACCAGGCTGCCTGAGTCCCTGCTTCGTTAGTTTGATCGCGGGGCGGCGCAAGGCCGCCCCCGCTTCCCCGGTCACCCTCTGCTGGTCCCAGAACACCTACCGTGGCAGCGCGGGGCGGGCGTGTGCCTGTCCCCGCGATCCTTTTTTCTGCCATCCGTGCAGAGATATGATGACTAACGGCTGCTTTATTATTTCCCTCCATCCCGCCCATCCCGCGCCCTGACCTCACACCTTTCCCCCTGCGAGTACCTGCCGCATTTGTGCGGAAAGCGACTACGAGAAAAAATCTGTGGCAAGGGACTAGTCATTTCTTAGGTTGTACGATAACTTACCTCTCAGATTGTTTCACCACCCCAAAAGCGCCACAGGAAACCAATAACAATGAATCCACTAGAGCTGCAGTCCATCCTCTCCCACGGTCTGCTGTCGTTCCCGGTAACCGACTTCAATGCCCAGGGCGACTTCAATCAGGCGGGCTACATCAAGCGTCTGGAATGGCTTGCCCCGTATGGCGCGACTGCGCTGTTCGCCGCCGGCGGCACCGGTGAGTTCTTCTCCCTGGCCGCCAGCGAGTACAGCCAGGTGATCAAGACTGCAGTCGATACGTGCGAGCATTCGGTACCGATTCTGGCCGGCGTCGGTGGTTCTACTCGCCAGGCCATCGAGTACGCCCAGGAAGCCGAACGTCTGGGTGCCAAAGGTCTGTTGCTGCTGCCGCACTACCTGACCGAAGCCAGCCAGGACGGTGTAGCCGACCACGTTGAAGCCGTGTGCAAGTCGGTCAAGATCGGTGTAGTGGTCTACAACCGTAACGTCTGCCGCCTGACCGCGCCGCTGCTCGAGCGCTTGGCCGAGCGTTGCCCGAACCTGATCGGTTACAAGGATGGCCTGGGCGATATCGAGCTGATGGTGTCGATCCGTCGCCGCCTGGGCGATCGCTTCAGCTACCTCGGCGGCCTGCCGACCGCTGAAGTGTATGCAGCTGCCTACAAGGCACTGGGTGTGCCGGTGTACTCTTCGGCGGTGTTCAACTTCGTGCCCAAGACCGCGATGGACTTCTACCACGCGATCGCTCGCGAAGATCACGCCACCGTCGGCAAGCTGATCGATGACTTCTTCCTGCCGTACCTGGATATCCGTAACCGCAAAGCCGGCTATGCCGTCAGCATCGTCAAGGCCGGCGCCAAGATCGCCGGTTACGACGCAGGCCCAGTGCGTTCGCCACTGACCGACCTGACCGGCGAAGAGTATGAAATGCTCGCCGCCCTTATGGACAAGATGGGCCCGCAATAAGCGACCCCGCGGCCTGCCAATGCCGCAACCGGAGCGAGGCCACGCCCGCTCCGGTCTTATCGATCCCCGCACAAAAATAACTAGTGGGAGTACACCTTCATGCAAGCGACGAAAAAAACGCATGTACGTTATCTGATCTTGTTCATGCTCTTCGTCGTGACCACGATCAACTATGCAGACCGAGCGACCATTTCGATCGCCGGCTCCAGTCTGCAGAAAGATTTAGGGATAGACGCGGTCACCCTCGGTTACATCTTCTCGGCCTTCGGCTGGGCCTACGTGCTCGGGCAAATCCCCGGCGGCTGGCTGCTCGACCGCTTCGGTTCAAAGAAGGTTTACGCCTTCAGTATCTTTACCTGGTCGCTGTTCACTGTGCTGCAGGGCTTTGTCGGTTACCTACCGGTGGCCAACGCGATCATCGCCCTGTTCATGCTGCGCTTCATGGTCGGTTTTGCCGAGGCGCCGTCGTTCCCCGGTAACGCCCGCATTGTGGCGGCCTGGTTCCCGACTGCTGAACGCGGCACCGCATCGGCCATCTTCAACTCGGCGCAGTACTTCGCCACGGTCCTGTTCGCACCGCTGATGGGCTGGATCGTCCATGCCTGGGGCTGGGAACACGTATTCGTGGTCATGGGCGTACTGGGTATCGCCTTCTCGGCTGCCTGGATGAAGCTGATCTACAACCCCAAAGAACACCCGATGATCAGTGCCGAAGAACTCGACCATATCGAGCGCAACGGCGGCCTGGTCGACATGGATAAACCCAGGGCAGCCGGCGCCAGCGGGCCGAAGTGGGCCTACATCAAGCAACTGCTGAGCAGTCGCATGATGGTCGGTATCTATCTTGGCCAGTACTGCATCAACGGCATCACCTACTTCTTCCTGACCTGGTTCCCGGTGTATCTGGTGCAGGAACGCGGCATGTCGATCCTCAAGGCGGGCATCATCGCCTCGTTGCCAGCGATCTGCGGCTTCGTCGGCGGTGTATTGGGTGGCGTATTGTCTGATGGTCTGCTGCGTCGTGGTCATTCACTGACCTTCGCCCGCAAGGCGCCGATCGTGGTCGGCCTGTTGCTCTCTACCAGCATGGTCATCTGCAACTACGTCGACGCCGAATGGATGGTGGTGGCGATCATGGCCCTGGCGTTCTTCGGCAAAGGCCTTGGTGCGCTGGGCTGGGCGGTGGTATCGGACACCTCGCCCAAGCAGATCGCCGGGCTGTCCGGCGGCATGTTCAACACCTTCGGCAACATCGCCTCGATCACCACGCCGATCATCATCGGTTACATCATCAGCGCTACTGGCTCGTTCAAGTGGGCACTGGTGTATGTCGGTGCCAACGCCCTGATCGCGGTGCTGAGCTACCTGGTGATCGTCGGCCCGATCAAACGTATCGAGCTGCGTGACGTGCCCAACGATGAACCGGCTCAGCCGGCCAGCAGCGAACTGGCCAGCTCGCGCCACTGAGTGATTGCGCCTGCACCTGCTGAAGCGGGTGCAGGCGTCTCGAACAAAGCCTGAGATAACTACAAGAAGGGCCTGAACATGCAGCTGATCGAAACTTCCGACTCGCCCCGCTACGTGCGCCTGCACGAGGATGACAACGTAGTGGTGGTGGTCAACGACGGTGGTTTGGGCGAAGGCGCCCGCTTTGCCGACGGCCTGACCCTGGTTGAAGCAGTACCACAAAGCCACAAGGTCGCCACGCTGGATATCGCCCAAGGCGAACCAGTGCGGCGCTACGGGCAGATCATCGGCTATGCCCTGGAACCCCTACGCAAAGGTAGCTGGGTGCAGGAAAGCCAGCTGGCGATGCCCGCCGCCCCCGAACTCGACAGCCTGCCGCGCTGTGACGCCGTCCCTGCCCCTCTGCCGCCGCTGGAGGGTTTTACCTTTGAAGGGTTCCGCAACGCCGATGGCACCGTCGGTACGCGTAATATTCTTGGCATCACCACCACCGTGCAATGCGTGACCGGCGTGCTCGACCATGCGGTCAAGCGCATCCGCAGCGAGTTGCTGCCCAAATACCCCAATGTCGATGATGTGGTGGCACTGACCCACAGCTATGGCTGCGGCGTGGCAATCAATGCCCGTGATGCCTACATCCCGATCCGCACCGTGCGCAACCTGGCGCGTAACCCGAACCTGGGCGGCGAAGCCCTGGTTATCAGCCTGGGCTGCGAGAAACTGCAGGCCGGCCAGGTCATGCATGAAAACGACCCCTCGGTAGACCTCAGCGACCCGTGGCTGTACCGCCTGCAGGACGCCAGCCTCGGTTTTGTCGAAATGATCGAACAGATCATGGCGCTGGCCGAAGCGCGTCTGATCAAGCTCGACCAGCGCCGCCGCGAGACCGTGCCGGCCGCAGAGCTGATCCTGGGCATGCAATGCGGCGGCAGCGATGCCTTCTCCGGTATCACCGCCAACCCCGCGCTGGGTTTTGCCGCCGACCTGCTGGTGCGCGCCGGTGCCACCGTGCTGTTCTCGGAAGTAACCGAAGTCCGCGATGCCATCTACATGCTTACTTCCCGCGCGCAAACACCGGCCGTAGCCGATGCACTGGTGCGCGAGATGGACTGGTACGACCGTTACCTGGAGCAAGGCGCGGCCGACCGCAGCGCCAATACCACCCCGGGCAACAAGAAAGGTGGCCTGTCGAATATCGTCGAGAAGTCGCTGGGCTCGATCGTCAAGTCCGGCAGCGGCGCCATTCAAGGGGTGGTTGGCCCGGGTGAACGGGTCGAGCGCAAGGGCCTGATCTTCTGCGCAACCCCTGCCAGCGATTTTGTCTGCGGCACCCTGCAACTGGCGGCGGGGATGAACCTGCACGTGTTCACCACCGGCCGCGGTACGCCGTACGGGCTGGCCATGGCGCCGGTGGTCAAGGTGTGTACCCGCACCGAGCTGGCCCAGCGCTGGCCAGACCTGATCGACATCGACGCCGGGCGCATCGCCACCGGGCGCTCGAGCATCGAAGAGTTGGGCTGGGAGCTGTTCCATTACTACCTGGACGTGGCCAGCGGCCGCAAGCAGACCTGGGCCGAACAGCACCGCCTGCACAACGACATCACCCTGTTCAACCCGGCACCGATCACCTGATCGCTTTGCCCTCTGCCGCCGCGCTTGCAGCGTGGGCCGCAGAGGGATCTGTCCTATCCATTGTGTACTTCAACAGGAGCAAGACATGCCTGAGATTCTTGGCCACAACTTCATCAACGGCCAGCGCAGCGCAGCTGGCAACCAACGCCTGCAAAGCCTGGACGCCACTACTGGCGAAGCGCTGCCCTACAGCTTCGTGCAGGCCACCGAAACCGAAGTGGACCAGGCCGCCCGCGCTGCCGCCGCAGCATTCGTTGAATTCCGCCAGCTGGCACCCGCCCGTCGCGCCGACTTCCTCGATGCTATCGCCGCCGAGCTGGACGAACTGGACGACGCCTTTGTCGCCATCGTCTGCCGCGAGACCGCCCTGCCCGCTGCCCGCATCCAGGGTGAGCGCGGCCGCACCAGCGGCCAGATGCGCCTGTTTGCACAGGTGCTGCGCCGTGGCGACTACCTCGGTGCGCGCATCGATCTGGCCCTGCCTGATCGTCAACCCTTGCCGCGGGTCGATCTACGCCAGATGCGTATTGGTGTCGGCCCGGTCGCGGTGTTTGGCGCAAGCAACTTCCCGCTGGCCTTCTCCACCGCTGGCGGCGACACCGCAGCAGCATTGGCCGCAGGCTGCCCGGTGGTGTTCAAGGCGCATAGCGGCCACATGGCCACGGCCGACCTGGTCGGTTGCGCGATCACCCGCGCCGCCGAGCGCACCGGCATGCCCAAAGGCGTGTTCAACATGGTCTTCGGTGGCGGCGTCGGTGAGTGGCTGGTCAAGCATCCGGCGATCCAGGCGGTTGGCTTCACCGGCTCGCTCAAAGGCGGCGACGCACTGTGCCGCATAGCCGCAGAACGTGCGCAGCCAATCCCGGTATTTGCCGAGATGTCGAGCATCAACCCGGTGATCGTCCTGCCGGGCGCGCTGGCCAAGCGTGGCGAAGCCATCGCCCGCGAGCTGGCAGGCTCGGTGTGCATGGGCGCGGGGCAGTTCTGCACCAACCCAGGCATGGTCATTGGCCTGCGTTCTGCTGAGTTCAGCACCTTGCTGGCCAATGTTGGCCAGGCGCTGGATGCTCAGGCCGGGCAAACCATGCTCAATGCCGGCGGCCTGCGCAGCTATGTCAGCGGCCTTGAGCATCTACAGGCGCATGCCGGCATCGAGCACCTGGCGGGTCAGGCGCAGGAAGGCTCACAGGCGCGTGCGCAGCTGTTCAAAGCGGACGCCAGCCTGCTGGTCAATGCCGATCCACTGCTGCAGGAAGAGGTGTTTGGCCCGGCCACCGTGGCGGTCGAGGTGCAGGACAACGAGCAACTGCGCGCAGCCCTGCAAGGCCTGCGTGGCCAGTTGACCGCAACCCTGATCGGCGAGGCAGAAGACTTCGAGGCGTATGCCTGGTTGGTCCCGCTGCTGGAAGAGAAAGTTGGCCGGATCCTGGTCAACGGCTATCCGACTGGCGTTGAGGTCTGCGATGCGATGGTCCACGGCGGGCCATATCCGGCAACTTCGGATGCGCGCGGGACCTCGGTGGGGACATTGGCGATCGATCGCTTCCTGCGGCCGGTGTGCTACCAGAACTACCCGCAGGCGTTGCTGCCTGAGGCGCTCAAGGATGGCAATCCGCTGGGGTTGCGTCGGTTGGTGAATGGGCAGTGGAGTGACGGCTCGCTTTAAGCTTTTTGGGGCCGCTGCGCGGCCCCAGAAATCTACACCCCTTGCGCCTCTGCAGCCTCATGCGCCTGGCGCAGCCGCTCACGGCTATTGGACAGATGCATGCGCATCGCCATCTTCGCCCCTTCGCTATCGCCCCGCACAATCGCCTCGTAGATCGCTTCGTGCTCGTGGCGCAGACGGCTCATGTAATGCGCCTGGTCATCCTGGGCAATGCGCGCCGAATTGAGCCGCGTGCGCGGGATGATGCTGGTGCCAAGGTGATTGATGATGTCGGCGAAATAATGATTGCCGCTGGCCTGGGCGATCCGCAGGTGGAACTGGAAGTCTGCCGATACCGCATCGGACGCGTGCGCAGCGCCTTCGTTGATCTCATCCAGGGCCGCACGCATCCCGCTCAACTGCTCGTCGGTACGGCGCTGCGCCGCCAGCCCGGCAGACTCGATCTCCAGGGCGATGCGTAGCTCCAGCACCGCGAGCACTTCACGCAGGGTGACCACGGTGGCGGGATCGATGCGAAAGCCACTGCCAGGTGAGGCCTCGAGCACGAACGTGCCGATACCGTGACGGGTCTCGACCTGCCCGGCAGCCTGCAGCCGCGAGATAGCCTCACGCACTACGGTGCGGCTGACGCCTTCCTCAGCCATGATCTGTGACTCGGTCGGCAGCTTGTCGCCGCGCTTGAGCTGACCACTGCGGATGCGTTCGGTCAGCACCGTGACCAATTCCTGGGCCAGACTGCGCGGCTTGCGCCGGGTCCTTGCCTGTACCTGCTGCTCTGTCATGCCCTGTAGTTCACCTTGAGAGACAGGCACCATGATAGCGCAAGCAGTTGTACGATCACATACGCAGACTGCGGGTTTTTATTGATACTTTGGCACTGCCTGTTTCGTACCTCGGCGTCCGTGCTGGATGGCGGCAAATTGCTGGCCCCCAAACCTCGAAAGCGAAGGCAAACTTCGTTTTCCTTCAGAAGCTTAGGACAGCATCATGCGGGTATTTCTAGCAACCATGGCCGGCTGCCTGCTGGCGACCTTCGCTATCACAGCCCAGGCCAAAGCCTTGAGCCAGAACGATCGCAACGTGTGTAGCTGGGGGTCGCAGATTGCCGCTGAGGCGCAGCAAGCCAAGCTTTCCGGGGTCAACGTGTACGCCACGCGCAAGCGCCTGCAGGCGCGCAAGTTCCCCAAACCGTGGATGCGCATGACCGCCTTCGGGATCACGGAACAGACCTACAACAGCCGCTCCCGACTCAAGCCTGCGGCCATCAAGAAAACCTATTATGACCAATGCGTGCAACACGCTATTGCCAAGCGATAACGCCATAAATCAGTAACTTATAAGAACTTCCTGATAAATATTCTAGGCCTTGATTCGCCATGGTGGCCCTGAATGGAATGAGCGCTGCAGCCAGTCTTTGAGTGCGCCGACGGCTGCAGTGTGCAATCGCGCCGAGGGCCGTACCAGGTAGATTCCGGCCGTGACATCCAGTTGCCAGTCTGGCAGCACGCGTACCAGCCTGCCGGCGGCCAGGTCTTCGATCATCAACCAGTCGCCGCCAGCGATAATGCCGACACCCCGGCGGGCAGCCTCCAGCAAGGCTTCATTGTCATTGCTGCGCAGTGAACCTGAGACCTTGACGCTTACATGCCGCGCGCCGGCCGTTAGGTTCCATTCAGGAAACGAGCGCAAGCCACTGAAACCCATGCAGTTATGCTCGGCAAGGTCAGCAGGGACTTGAAGCGTGGGATGTTTGGCCAGGTACTCCGGCGATGCGCACAGAATGCGCAGATGATCGCAGAGCTTTTTTGCCACCAACCGGCTGTCCGCCAGCTCACCGATACGGATTGCCGCGTCAAAACCTTCAGCCACCAGATCGACAAAACGGTCTGAGTACTCGACCTCCATCGTTACCTGCGGATGCGCCAGGACGAAGTCGGCCAGCAGCCCACTCAGCCAGCGCCTGCCCATCGCCGCCGGCAGCGCCAGGCGTAGACGCCCCCGGACGGTCGCAGCGCCCTCGGCCGCTTCCTGTTCGGCTTCATCGATCAAGCGACTGGCCTGGCGCAGCCGCTGCACCAGTCGCTCGCCCTCATCGGTGAAACGCAACTGGCGGGTAGTGCGTTCAACCAGACGAATTCCCAGGCGCTGTTCGAGCGCACTCAAACGCCGCGACAGCACCGACGGGTGGCGGTCGAGCTGGCGCCCGGCAGCGGCGAATGAACCTTGCTCGTGCAAGGCCAGCAAGCTTGCCAGTTCATCCGCGCGGCGGCTGTCGAAGGCGTCCATGGGCAGGCTCTCAAACAAGGTCAAGGGATCAGTATCAGCGCCCCCTCGGAACGGCCCTGCTCCAGGTCCGTATGAGCCTGGGCAACATCAGCCAGCGGGTAGCGGCGCCAGATACGCGGCAAGATGATACCTTGGCTGACAGCCTCCAGCACGTCTGCCGCGCGCTGCTGATATTCCTCGGCAGTCTGGGTATGGGCGGCCAGCGATGGCCGTGTCAGGTACAGCGAGCCCTTGGCATTGAGCGTGCTCACCTCGATGGGCGCAGGGGCACCCGAGGTCGCCCCGAACGACACCAGCAGCCCGCGCCTTCGCAGACTGTCCAGTGAGGCCTGCAGCGACACTTTACCGATGCTGTCATACACCACGTCCACGCCCTGCCCCGCAGTCAGTTCCTTGACTTGGGCGGCCAAGGTCGCCGCATCAAATACCAGCACGTGCGCGCAGCCTGCCTCCTGTGCGCGACCGACACTTTCAGGCCGGGACACAACACCAATCACCGTCGCCCCCAAGTGCCTGGCCCACGCCACCAGCAACTGGCCCACCGCGCCACCAGCACCGTAGACCAGCAGCTGACTGCCGGGACCTACTGAATAGGTAGTCTTGATCAAGTACTGTGCGGTGATGCCCTTGAACAACACTGCGGCGGCCTGTTCATCACTGACCGAGGCCGGCAACTTGACCAGACGCTCGGCCGGGTACAAGCGGCCACTGGCGTAGCTGCCAATCGGGCCGGTGGCATAGGCAACCCGATCGCCAACCTGCAATGAGGCGACGCCCTCGCCCACAGCCGTCACCCGCCCTGCACCCTCCAGCCCCAAGCCACTTGGCAGCACCAGCGGCGCAGCACCTTTGCGTTGCAGCAGGTCGAGCGGGTTCACGCCGATGGCGGTCTGTTCAAGCCAGACCTGACCCGGCCCCGGCTGCTGCGGTTGCACAGTCTCCAGTTGCAGTACATCTGTGGTGCCGGTGTCGGTCAGAACGATTCGTGCGGACATGGCCAATTTCTCTGGTTGGTGGAATGCCGTTGCAGCTTAGATATCCATCTGCCGTCGAGCAATCAGGCCTGGCACAGATGATTCGTGCACCTCACGAAGCAATACATCTCGAAAGTACCGTTGCGGTCCAGCCCAAGCCCGGCAAGACTACGTCCACGACCACCCGACGCAGGCTTGCTCGCCAAGCCGTTCAGGCAACTGTTGCTTATGCACGACAAGACCACGTTCAGCGTGCCGGTAACCCACCGATCGCTGCTGCTGCCCATTCTTCTGAGTTTGCTGGCGTTTGCCGCCAACTCGGTATTCTGCCGTCTGGCCCTGCGCGACGGCGCCATTGATGCCACCGCCTTCACGGCGATCCGGCTCGGCAGTGGCGCGCTAGTGCTCGCGTCATTGGTGTACTGCACTCGGCGGCCTCGCAATCCGGCAGGCAGCTGGACCGGAGGACTGGCCCTGTTCGCCTATGCCTGGCCGTTCTCGCTCGCCTACCTGCAACTGGGTGCAGGCACCGGCGCGCTGATTCTGTTCGGGGCAGTACAGATCAGCATGTACGCTTTCGGCATGTGTCGAGGCGAACTGCTGCAGCGCAAGGTGCTGCTAGGGATGTTGATTGCCTTCGCCGGACTGCTTGCATTGCTGTTACCCGGCACCGACGCACCGCCGCTTCCCAGCGCGTTGGTCATGCTTACCGCAGGCATTGCATGGGGCGCGTATTCACTGCTGGGCAAAGGGTCAGCCGACCCGCTGGCGGCAACTGCAGGCAACTTCCTGCGCAGCTTGCCGCTGGTGCTTGGCGCTGTTGTGGCAATGGCGCTGAGCGGCGCATCGCTGCACTGGAGCGGCGAAGGCGTGCTGTATGCGCTCGGATCCGGCGTGCTGGCCTCCGGTGCCGGTTACAGCCTCTGGTATAGCGTGGTCAAGTGCATCAGCTCGCAGCAGGCGGCGACCATGCAGTTGAGTGTGCCGGTGCTGGCAGCGCTTGGTGGGGTGTTGTTGCTCGGCGAGCCACTGACCTGGCGCTTGGGCCTGACTTCGCTGGTGGTGCTCGGTGGGGTTGCGTTGGCGTTGCTTCCGACGCGTCGGGCCTAGGTAGCCAGCCGGGTAGCCTTTCACCCTCGATAGCGAATTTTCCTACGCCCTTCTCAGAAGCTGGATAGGTCCCTCAAAAGCCCTACCCCGGTATGGTTGGCAGGCAATCAAAGCCGTGAAAACAGCGGCCCCGCCCCAGCCCCGTCGGCAACTCATCGGCCCTATCGGCGACGCTTGCAGACGCTGAAAAGGACGTCCCATGCCCAGCCAATCCGACCTGAGCTTCCGCTTCGAGCCTCTGGCCAGCCGCACGCCGTTCGAAGTGGTGTCGTTCACCCTCGAAGAAACCCTCAGCACGCCTTTCAAGCTCACGCTGGAGCTGATCAGCTACCGAGCTGATGTCGATTTCGCCGAGCTGATTGACAAGCCAGCGCTGTTCACCATTTGCCGCGACCAGCAGCCAGTGCGCTACGTGCATGGTTTGATCAGCAGCCTCAGCCAGGGTGAAAGTGGTTTCTATCGCACCCGCTATCAAGCCGTCATCGAACCACAACTGGCACGCGCACGCCTGCGCTCCAACTGGCGAATCTTCCAGCAGCAGAGCGCAGCGCAGATCCTCGAGGTCATGTTCAAGCGCCAAGGCCTGACCCAGATCGAATTCAGCACCACGTGCGACCACCAGGTCCGCGAGTTTTGCGTGCAAGCCGGCGAAACCGACCTCGCCTTCATTGCACGTCTGGCTGCAGAAGAAGGCTACATCTACAGCTTTGACCACAGCGCTACTGCCCACACCCTGCGCGTGACCGACCGGGTGATGAGCCTCGGGCAGATCAACAGAAGCGTCATCAAGCCCGCAGACGATCTACGCAGCTATGCCGAGGATGGCACCGCCGACCCGCTCAGCGTGCTGTATCACTCCAATAGTGGCGGCGATCCCGCCGGCCCTTGCCTGCGCAGGCTTCGCTATTGCGAGCAGGTGGCAACCACCCACCAGCAGCAGCGCGACTATACCTTCCTGCGGCCAGCCTACCGCCAACAACACGGGGTGGTTGCCAGCCAGTGGAAGCTGCCCTGCAACAAGTACGAACGCTTCGACTATCCCGGCCGCTACAACCTCGATGTGGTTGGCAAGCCGTTCACCCAGACGCGGCTGACCGCACGCCGCCACGCGGTGCGCCTGGCTGAAGTCGAAGGCGACGATGTTCGTCTGCAACCTGGGCTGAGCTTCAATCTGATCGATCATCCCCGTGAGGACTTCAACGCCCACTGGCGGGTGATCAGCGTGCGTCACGTCGGCAGCCAGTTCACCAGTCTGCAGGAAGAGGCGGCGGATGCCGACCAGGGCACACACTATGTCCAGCATGCTGAGCTGGTACCGGGCCGCATCGACTGGAAGCCCGCATTGTTGGCCAGGCCGCGGATTGACGGGCCGCACATGGCGACGGTGGTCGGGCCGCCCGAGGAAGAGATTTATTGCGACCAGTGGGGGCGGGTCAAGGTCAGCTTTCCGTGGGACCGAGAAAGCAAGGACAACCAGTTCAGCTCGTGCTGGATCCGCGTCGCCCAGGGCTGGGCAGGCGGTAGTTGGGGGTCGATGGCCATACCGCGAATCGGCCAGGAAGTGATCGTTCAATACGTCAATGCCGATCCCGATCAGCCATTGATTACCGGCCGCACCTACTGCGCCAACCAGCTGCCGCCCTATGATTTGCCGCAGCACAAAACCCGTATGACCATCAAAAGCCAGACCCACAAAGGGCAAGGCTTCAATGAGCTGCGCTTCGAGGATGAGCTGGACCGACAAGAGGTGTTCATTCACGCCCAGAAAGACCAGAACAACGTGGTCCGGCACAACGAAACCACTCAAGTCGGCAATGATCGCGCCGAGCAAGTCGAGCGTGATGAAACCCTCAACGTCGGCCATGACCGCACAGAGTCGATCGGCAATGATGAAAAGGTGTCGATTGGCCAGGATCGTCAGCATCAGACTGGTCGCGATGACGTCCTCGAAATCGGCCGTCACCACAGCATCACGATCGCTCAGGACCGCACCGAGCAGGTCGGCAACCACCGCCGCGACACCACAACTGCCAACCACACCGTCGATATCGGCGGGCACCTCGAACAACAGGTCGCTGGCCACGTCGACCTGAAAGCCGGCCAAGCGATTCGCTACCAGACCCAGGACTTCGAGATCGAGGTCGATGGCAGCTTCTCGATCAAATCGCCGGGCGGCACGTTACGCCTGGATGCTTCCGGGATAACCCTCGACGGTGTCGCGCTCAATTTCAAAGGGCCTATCGGTCAAGCACCTGAGGGAAGTTCCTACGCCTTCAGCATCAGCGGCAAGCCTGAGCCGGGTGAGCCTGTCTGCCTGAGTTGCCTGCTCAAAGCGATTCAAGAGGGGCGCAGTGTTGTCCGCCTCGAAGGGGTCAACGCATGACCACAACGGCCACAAACCTTGGAAACGAGATCGTCGACGTACTGCGCAACCCGCGTTACCGCCTGACTGGCATCGTCGAGATAAGCCGCTTGAGCGAGCGAGATCGCAGCGAACTGCTGCGCCGTATCAAGGAATACGCGCTGCCATTACTTCAGCAGCCCGAATTCGCCAACCTGCAGGCGCTTGGACCACGGTTGATCACTCCAGCGCCCGACTATGGCCTGGACGGTCAGTGGGGCAACTACTGGGATGTCGAACACTACGGCAAAGAGGGCATCTGCGCGTGGATCGTCAGTTCGATGCCGCCGCCAGAACTGCTCGTGCACCTGAGCCAGGCCAATCGCACGGTCGCGCCTGATGGCAATAGCTACCTGCTGCGTTGGCACATCGCACGCAGTCTCCAGGCTCTGCATGCACGGCGCGACTTGCCGGCGGTACGCGAGTGGCTCGCGCCTATCCATAAAATATGGCTACCGGTACCTGACCCAGGTCGCGAGCGCTGGGTATGCCTCGAGGGAGAGGATCGCGCGCCGATCAGCCAAGGCAACGCCTTCGAGCTGGACTCCGCGTGCTGGCAGGCGCTGACCGGCGACCCGCTGGAATACACCTTGGCCGACGCCATCGGCACAGCGATGGCAGCTGCGGGCATGACCGGCCAATGCCACACCATTCGCCTAGGCATTGCTCGCGCGCATTTGCGTGCAGCTCGCAAAGCTGGCCTGAGCCGCCAGCAGGACCTGATCAGCTACGTGACCATGATGACCCTCAACGGCGATGCGCTGGCTGAGTCGGCCGCATGGACGCAGGCCGTTGCCGAAGCAAGCGAGCTCAAACGCCCGCTGGCAGACGCCCTGCAAGCGCCCCTCTCCTGCCAGCCTCGATAAGGACACCACCATGATCAGCATGGACAAGCTCTTCGCTATTAATCGGGCTGCCTGCGAGGCCCTCAGCGTACCGTTAGCCGCAGGCCCTGCAGTCAGCTGCACCCGCAGCTTCACCATTCTGCCACTGCGCTACGCTGCCGTCGGCGGCAACTCCGCCTTACGCGAGCGCCTGCCGCAATTGCCAGACAACCTGCATCACGCGCATCAGGCTGGCGCATTGACTCAGGCTGCCTACGCGATACGGCCACTGCGTGAAGGATTCCTTTACGTCATGGAAGCTCGCCGAATCGGCAACAGGTTGTTATTTCTTGACCCGTTCCGCATTTCGGCAGATGGCTCACTGGCCATCACCAGCTTCGATGACCCCTGGCAAGCCCCGCCGGCCTCGCTGACGGCGCAGGACGTGATGCGCAACCTGGCATGGGCTCTGACTATCCACGATGTCGATGACCTGATCGGGCTGCGGCTGTTCTACAGCCCTGACCCGCTGAGCAGAGCTACGCTGATGCGGCTGTTCCACCAGGCTTCCAGCTTGCCGGCTGTGAACGTGGCCAAGTATGCCGCACCCTCCTGCTCGGTCCCTGAGTCCCATGTACTGACTTACGGTCAACTCGACCTGGTGGCCGATTTCGCCGCAGAGAACGATCCAGACCTGCGCAAGATGCTTGACGCACAGCTGTCTTCGACGCCGAAGATCATGTCGCTGGTGGCCTCTCGGCAGATGCTCAAGCCAAAGCCAAACAGCGATACCCCGCGAGGTATCGCCATCGTGGTGGAAGACGCGATCGGCATTACCCAGGATCTCAATGCCTGGCGCAACGCGGGCCTGGAACACCTCAAAGGCTGGCTGGAAACCACCACCCCCGGCGCTGAACCAGACCAGCCGAAGATCAGCAACGAGCGCAAGGTACTGGTGGCACAAGCGTTCACTCAACTGCACGCCGAGTTCAGTGAGCGCAAGGTCGGCGCGCTGCTGAGCCGCCACACGCAGAGCCTGCGTGAGCACCTGACAGACGGCGAACAAAGCCTGCCGCCCGGTCCAACCCGCGAATGGTGGGCGCAGACACGCGAAGGCATTCTTGAAGTTGATGCACAGTTCAAGCGCAAGGATCTCGAAGCGCGTGCTGCCACTGGCGAGTTTGCCAAGGCTTTCGAAGAGCGCTACTTGCCAAGGGTCGATCTGCCCGCCATGCACGTTCAGCTGGGCTGGTTCGAGACCGTCAGCCGCGAAGCGCAACGCCAGGCTGATGCCCGGGCAGGCGACCACCTGATATGGCTGCAGCATCCGCGCCTGCTTGCAGCGCTGGATCTCTATGACCAGGAAGACCTCACCAGCGGTCTGTGCTTTGCACACCAGACCGGCCTCTGCGTGCTGGGTATGGAAGGCACCGTCAAAGGCGCGCAGTTGCTCAGCCGTTGGTGGCAGAGCGGCGAAGTTAAAGCGAGCAACTTGGCCATGCGCGCTTATGTGTTCAATCAGAAATCGGTTGCCGAGGTACTGGCAAAGACCCAAAGCGATATGCGCATTCTCCACGGGCCAGCGGACGACTGGCAAAAACTGGAAACCGCACTGCAACAAGCCAAGGCACTGGCGGCCCAATTCAGCGCAATCGAC